>Ga0183099_1000488_pt1 | contig 29015 bp, 18 predicted proteins | sample Biomet1_FD_127788 | JGI IMG/M metagenome (GOLD analysis project Ga0183099, IMG submission 127788) | Microbial communities from bioreactor (seeded with anoxic lake sediment) at LBNL, California, USA - Biofuel metagenome 1 | ecosystem: Engineered > Bioreactor > Anaerobic > Unclassified ...
CTGGATTGCCCGCAGATCACGAGAGTTCATGATGTAAGTGCCGTGTTCATCTTCGAACGCAGTCATGAATTCACCAGGGCGGTTTTTCTCTTCCAGCAGAACCAGCGCATCGCTTGGGGCACCGAGACCCAGCGTTGGCTCAACTTTGACCGGAATTGGCTCTTGTTTATGCACGATCTGGCCAACATCATCCTGTTTGCCTTCGTGTACGTTATATTCCCAACGACAAGAGTTGGTGCAAGTGCCTTGGTTCGGGTCACGTTTGTTCAGATAACCAGACAGCAGGCAACGACCGGAATAAGCCATGCACAGCGCGCCATGCACAAATACTTCCAGCTGAATGTCTGGGCACTGCTGACGGATCTCTTCAATTTCTTCAATAGACAGCTCACGTGACAGGATCACACGTTCCAAGCCCATCTTTTCCCAGAATTTCACGGTCGCCCAGTTAACAGCGTTGGCTTGTACTGACAAATGCACCGGCATCTCTGGGAAGTTTTCACGTACCATCATGATCAGGCCCGGATCGGACATAATTAAGGCATCCGGCCCCATGTCGATCACGGGTTTCATGTCGCGCACGAAGGTTTTTAACTTAGAGTTATGCGGCTGAATATTGGCGACCACATACAGTTTTTTGCCTAAGTCATGCGCTTCGTTGATCCCCAATTGCAGATTGGCATGATCAAATTCGTTATTGCGCACACGCAGGCTGTAACGGGGCTGGCCGGCATAAACCGCATCGGCACCGTAAGCATAGGCATAACGCATATTCTTCAGCGTTCCCGCTGGAGACAGTAATTCTGGTTTAAACATGTTGTTCTCTCTTGTCTGATCACAGGTCAGTAAGATGCCACCTGATGGCATCGGGCGCGCGATTGTACTCTGGAAAGGGGTATTAAGGATATATCTGTAAAAACAGCGGGACGATATGCTCATTCCCGCTGTTTTTGCATTGTTTTTATCTAGTTTGGTGCTGAACGAATGCGGTTATTCGGCTTTTTCTCCGCCGAGTGCAGCTACCAGCTCAGGAACGAATTTCGCCAGTTCACCGGTCATCAGCGCAAAGTCAGCATCCATGCGGGCTACGTGATCTTCCGACACGACATCTTCATTCTGTTCGCGCAGTTCTTCACTGAATTTCAGACGTTTGATCGATAGATCATCGCTCAACAGAAAACTGACGGTATCCGACCAGTTCAGCGCCAGTTTAGTCACCATTTTATCGGCTAATAAATGCGATTTGATTTCGTCACACACCAGATCCTGCTCTTTACAGCGGATGATGCCACCGTGTTCCAGTGCGGAACGCAGTTCCGCTTCATCTTCCAACGTAAAACCAGCCGGTGCGGCACCGGCATTCAGCCATTCGGTCATGGTGATTTCTGGTGGATTCAGCAGTGCAAACGGTACAACGGGCAGACTACCGGTACATTTACGCAACAGCGATAATACGTCGTCGGCTTTTTTCGATGAGCCGGCATCCACGACCAGATAATTTTCCGCCGCATTGATCCACAAAAACGTCTGGCTGGAGCGCGGGAATGCACGCGGTAATAGCGTATGCAGGATCTCTTCTTTCAGCGATTCTTTCTCTTTTTTCTTCAGTGAACGGCCTTGTGCTGCTTCCATATCATCGATTTTTTCCTGCAGCATGTCTTTGATGACTGCAGCGGGCAGCATTTTTTCTTCCTTTTTAGCACATAACAACAGCTGTCCCTGTACTTCATGCACCAATACTTCTGCGTGTTTTCCCAATGGGGAAATCCAACCGAATTTGCTCATCTCCTGACTGCCGCAGGGTGTAAACAGATGGCTTTGCAGCATTTTTTCCAGGCTGTCAGCATCGTGTTCGAAAGGACGAGTAAAGCGGTACAGTTGCAGGTTTTTAAACCACATGGCGACCTCAGTCATGTTTAAAAGGAGTCGCATTCTAACAGCATTGTGATCGCTTCGGCATTACCCGGATAAAAACCGGAGCTGATTCACAACCTGATAACCACTTGACTATGTCTTTCCGTGGGCTGAGTAAACTAAAGTTAAGTTTAATTCGGAGTAGATCATGGTGATTCGACGCAGCGAACCACAAGATATGCCACAACTGACAGCCATCTGGTTGCAAGCGTCATTGCATGCCGATGAGTTTTTGCCAGCGGCTACCTGGTGGCACAGGCAGGAGTCGATGCGTAAGCAACTGGAGTGTGGCACAGAAGTTTGGGTTGCCGATGATGAAAATCATCTGGTGGGTTTTGTCGCTTTAAAAGCGGATGAGTTACTGGAGCTGTATGTTGAGCCCAGTTGTCAGCGCCAGCAATTGGCTGAGGAGTTATTAGGGCTGGCCAAACAGAATCATCCGGTGTTGTATCATCGGGCGTGTGCTGACCATGCCGATGAAATTGAGTTTTATCAAAAGCAGGGCTTTAAAATCAAAGAAGCGCATAAACATCCGGTCTGGCAATTAGAGGAATACTGGATGGAGTGCCGAGATGCTTGAAATCGTACGCTTGAAAAACAGCGCACTAGCCATCATGTTACGGATAACTACTTCCTGATCTGTTGCTGAGCACTGTGAAATTACTGCATACCGCCGACTGGCATCTGGGACATCGTTTGCACGGTCATGAACGTTACTATGAGCATCGTTCATTTCTTGATTGGTTAATGAATGAGATAGTGCAACGCGATATCGATGGTTTATTGGTCGCGGGTGATGTATTTGATACCGCCAACCCTTCAGCAACGAGCTGGCAGCTTTTTTACCAATTTCTGGCGAGCTTACGTCAGCAACGTCCGCATCTGAATGTCATCATTATTGCCGGCAATCACGATTCGCCATCAAAACTTGATGCGCCGCATGAATTACTCAAATCCTTTAATCTGCATTTAATTGGCGCTATTGAGCGCGATGATGTGGGCCAACTCAATTGTGAAAAATTAGCGATCCCTCTGAAAGATAAAACGGGGAAAGTAGCGGCATGGTGTGCTGCCGTACCATTCCTGCGAAGCGCAGATTTACGCATTAGTGATGAACAAGCTGAGAGTGAAGATCGCCTGGTTGCTGGTGTCAGAGAAGTGTATCAGCAGGTTTTTGCCTATATTGATGCTCAACGTACAGCAGAGCAACCCATCTTGGCACTGGGGCATGCCTATCTGCAAAGTGGCGAACTGTCGGAATTATCGGAACGAAAGATCTTAGGTGGTAATCAACATGCGTTGCCACTTTCCGTGTTTGATGGTGCTGATCATGTGGCGTTAGGGCATTTGCATTTAAGCCAAGCCTTGAGTGAACGGGTGTATTATTCCGGTTCTCCGTTACCGTTATCGCTGGCGGAACAACACTACCCGCATCGGGTGCTTGAATTAACTGTCCACAATCATCAAATCGCGGTGACGGATAAGATCAGTGTGCCGCATACGGTCGATATTCTGCGATTGCCCACAAAACCAGCGCCGTTAGATGAAGTCTTGGCCGAGCTGAGTGCGCTTTCACTGGCTGATTTACCGCATAACCAGCGTCCGTTTTTGGAAGTACGCATCAAACTCGATAAACCTGAAGCCCGTCTGCGCGAGCGTGTATTAGCGGCACTCACTGACAAACCGGTGCGCTTGGCACGAATTCATACCGAATATACCGGACATGGTTTAGGCATCGCCGATCAAATGACTACTGTGCCACTGGATTCGTTGACGTCACGGGAAGTGTTTGAATTGTGTTATCAGCGGCAATATGCCTCTTCCCCTGATATTGAACTGGTGAATTGTTTCGAAGAGTTAGAAACCGTATTGGAGCATCCGGCATTATGAAAATACTTGCGGTTCGTGGTGAAAACCTCGCTAGTTTAACTCATCCATTCGATATCGATTTTACGCAAGGGCGCTTGGGTGACAGTGGCCTGTTTGCGATCACTGGCAATACCGGTGCAGGGAAAAGCACAATTTTGGATGCGATTTGTCTGGCGTTATATGACCAGATCGCACGCTTTCCATCGAATAAGAAAAACATGGCGGAAATTGGCCGCGTTGATGATGCTGAGCGGTTAAAAGCCAACGATGTGCGCCTGATCTTAAGCCGTGGTGCATTCTCCGGTTATGCCGAAGTTGAGTTTTCTGGTCGCGATGGTCAGCGTTATTGCGCGCGTTGGTCGGTACGTCGAGCGCGAAATCGCCCGGATGGCAAGTGTCAGAAACAAGAGCGTTCATTGCGTCAGTTATCTGAAGGTGGTGTTACCTATGCGGGTGGCCAACGCGATGTACAAAGTCAGATTGAAGAAAAAATTGGCTTGAACTGGGAGCAATTCCGGCGCGCTGTAATTTTACCGCAAGGCGATTTTGCCGCATTTCTGAAAGCCAGCATGGATGAACGCTCGGCACTATTGGAGCGCATGACCGGCACCGAGCATTATTCGCAACTCTCAGTTGCTGCCTATGAGAGAGCCAAAGCCGAACGTCAACAATTAGCTACCCTCGAAGAGAAGATCGGTGATCAGCCGCAATTCAGTCAGGACGATCGCGACAATCTGTTGTGGCAATTTAATAATTTGTCGTTGCAGCAAAAGCAGTTAGCTCAGCAGCTCAGTTTGTTGCAAGAATGGCAGGGCATGCAATTCCGCCTGCAAGAGTTACAAGGCGTCACGGAGGAATCCCGCCAGCAATTACAAACGGTGATGGCGGAATGGCAGGCGCAGGAAGCCCACCGTCAACAACTGGCATTGCTGGAAAAGGTGCAAGTTGCGCGTCCGGAACATGAACAACTTGATCGCACGGTTATTGAATTGCAGCAAGTCACAGAAACCTTGCAGCACCAGCAACAACAGCTTACCCAGCATCTGGAATTAGAACAGCCATTACAGCAGCAATATCAGCAAGTATTACAACAGCGTGATGGTGGTGAAGCTGACTATGCAGTGGTGCAGCGCGAGATCCGGCAGGCACGTGAGTTGGATAACTCGTTATCTGAGCGACAACAACAAGTCGAACAAGCGGCCCAGCAGTTATTGGCGCTACAGGCTGACACGGCGGTGCAACAGCAAGTGCGAGAGCAACAGCAACACACCTTGCAGCAACTCCAGCAGCAACGATCAGAGTTGCAGATTTGGTTAGCAGAAAACAGCCACTGGCAGCGTCAAGCGCAGCAACAGCAACCGTTGTTAAAGGCGATGCAAGATTTTCTGGGTGAACAGCAACGCTGGCAACAGCAAAACCAACAGATTGCTATTTTTCAGCGGCAGTTGCGTGAGTTAGAACAGGCACAAATCATTGTGCAGGGCCATTTCCAGCATCAACAAGACGCGTTGCAGGCCATTAATTTGCGCTTACAACAAGAAGGTACACCGCAGGAATGGCAGTCGTTACAACAGTTACATAGCCGTTGGCAGGAAACGCAGAGTCTGGTGGAACGTTGTCATCATCTGAAAGGGTTGGCTGAACAGGCAATCTTAAGCCAACGACAACGTGCCGAATTAGTTCAGCGGTTGCAATTAGCACAGCAAGCATTGCAGCAAATCACCCTACGCCAGCAAGCTATCCAACCGGAATTAGATGATTTACGTGCGCAATTGAAAGAGGTGCATCACACACTGAAACAAGCGTTGTTACGCAGCCAATTGCAGGATTACCGTGATTATCTGGTTGATAATGAGCCTTGCCCACTTTGTGGTTCCAGCCATCATCCGTATCAGCATGAGATGGTCACTGATAGTCTGTTACAACAGTTAGAACGTCAGCAACTTTTCCTGCAACAGCAATTAGAAAAAGGGCAAGTGGAAGCTGCGCAGTTACAGGAAGCTGAATTACAAACGCAACGAGCTGGAAAAGAGCTGGAGCGTCAGCTTATCCAATTGGATGAAGCTTTACAGACGCAAGCGTTGCAATGGCAAGCGCTGCGCCAGCCCCATACCTCGTTACTCCCTGCATGGCCGGAAGACGACAGTCAGTGGCTGCCATTGGCTGTTTTGCTGGCGCAATTACAGCATCAGCAAGCGGTGCAAGCGGGTGAATTGCACCAGCAATATGAATTAGCCCGTGCGCAATTCGAGCGTCAGCAGCAGCTACTAATTCAACAAGAGAAACTCAGCCAGCAAGCACAATTGCACGAGCGTGAGTTGATGGAATTACGCCGTCAGAGTGGCATGCAACAGAGTGCGTTTGAACAGTTACAGCAACAGCAATCCGCATTGCTTTTACGCTTACAACAAAGTGAATTGTCACTGGAAGAACAACTGGCTCCGTTGGACTGGCGTCCGCATCTGAATTTACAGCAGGGCGAAATTTGGTTACAAGGCTGGCTAAAGTGCTGTCAGGAATATCAGCAGGTTGAACAGCGTTGGATGCTGAGTGAACAACAGTATCAGCAATTACATTCCACCTTATCAGTGCAAAACAGCCGTTTGCAAACACTGCAGGAACAATTGCAACTGCGTCAGCAAGAGCTACAACGTATTCAGACTGATTATCAGCAAACACTTACACTGCGTCAGCAATGCCTGAATGGGCAAGCGGCCGAACCGCTAGAGCAGCAATGGCTTCAGCGTCTGCAACAAAACCGGCAATTAGCTGAGCAGCAACAGCAGCAACTGCAACAGTGGCAGGAACAACGGATCGCCTTGCAATCGCAAGTGGCCAGCCAGCAACACCATCTGGAACAATTGCAAGCCCAGCAGCGCACATTATTGCGCAGCACCATGCAGCAGCAGCAAAAATTAAATTTAACCGAATATGAAATTCGGCAGCTGTTAATTGTACCGATAGAACATGTGCGTTTGCAGCGCGAACAACTGGCACATTTAGATGAACTGCTCACGCAAGCCAAAACGCGGTTGCAGGAACGTGAGAAACAGATCGAGCTGCAACTCAAACGCTGTGAGGCGTTACAACAATCGCAACCCGAGTGGGCGATGTTGGATCTCAATCAACTCGTTGCTCGTCAGCAAGATATGACGCTGCATCTGCAAGACTTAGATCAATTGTTATTTGACCTCAAACGACTGCAGTTACAGGCAGAAGAGGCGGCGATAACACAAGCTGAGTTGCAACATGCGTATCAAGCGCAATTACAAATCAGTGACCGCTGGCAGCAGTTGAGTGATCTGATTGGTTCAGCCAGTGGTGCCAAATTCCGCACCTTTGCGCAAAGCCTGACGCTGGAACAGTTGTTGGGGCTGGCGAACTTACACTTAGCTGAATTAGCGCCACGTTATCAGCTACAGCGAGTGCCGGGCACCGATCTGGCGCTGCAAGTGATTGACCGTGACATGGGCGATGATATTCGGGCTGTAGAATCGTTGTCTGGTGGTGAAAGCTTTCTCGTGTCATTGGCGCTGGCCTTAGGCTTGTCATCGTTGTCGTCACACGATACCCGCATTGAATCACTGTTTATCGATGAAGGTTTTGGCACCCTCGACCCGGAGAGTCTGGATACGGCTATTGCCAGTCTGGATGCCTTGCAAGCTGCAGGCCGCCAAGTTGGTGTGATTTCACATGTACAAACGCTGGTGGAACGTATTGGCGTGCAGATCAAAGTGCAAAGTATGGGCGGCGGAGAAAGTAGAATTGTATTGCCTTGATATGACAAGAATAACGCCTATCATAAAACTGTCATAAAACCTTCTGATAATGGCATCAGACTTGTCATAAAAGGGTTTTTATCATGTCAAAGCGTGTATTGGTTGTTGAGGATGAAGCACCCATCCGCGAGATGTTGTGTTTCATGCTGGAACAACGCGGGTTTGAGCCTGTTGAAGCGGCTGATTTTTCTGAAGCCGTGGCGTTGGTAAAGGAACCATATCCAGAGCTGATTTTGCTCGACTGGATGATCCCCGGTGGCAGTGGCATTCAGTTCATCAAACTGATGAAACAGGAAGAACTGACACGGAATATTCCGATTGTCATGCTGACCGCGCGTGGCGAAGAAGAAGATAAAGTGCGTGGTTTGGAAGTCGGCGCTGATGATTACATCACTAAGCCTTTTTCTCCCAAAGAGCTCACAGCCCGAATTAAAGCGGTCATGCGCCGCTCTGTACCGACTGCCACGGAAGAAGTGATCGATGTGCAGGGATTGCGCCTTGATCCGGTTTCTCATCGTGTGACCGCCAATGATCTACCGTTGGATATGGGGCCGACTGAATTCCGCTTATTACATTTCTTTATGACGCATCCGGAACGTGTTTATAGTCGGGAACAGCTGTTAAACAACGTATGGGGTACCAACGTTTACGTCGAAGATCGCACGGTCGATGTGCATATTCGTCGTTTGCGTAAAGCAATGGCTGTAACGGGTCATGAAGTGTTAATTCAAACTGTGCGTGGTGCAGGTTATCGTTTTTCCTCCCGTATTTAAGGGATTGTATGCAACAACCTGATTACTGGACGTCAATAATCAAAAAAGTGGTTGTGTTATATACGCCGCTTTTGCTCGTTGGCGCATTGCTGGGTGATTGGCGCTTAGGTCTTATTTTTGCCCTGACTTACCATATCATCTGGTTTTATCGCTATCAGAAAAGACTACAAGATTGGTTATGGAATGATCGTAGTCTGATCCCACCGCAGGGGCCGGGCACCTGGGAGCTGATCTTCAATGGTATCTACCGCTTGCAGCAGCGTCACCGCCTGCGGCGTCGTGAGCTTGCCAGTGTGATCCGCCGTTTCCGCGAAGGCGCGGAAGCATTGCCGGATGCAGCAGTCGTTTGCCGAAATGATGGTTCCATCATCTGGTGTAACCGACTGGCCGGGCAGTGTCTGGGCTTTCGTTGGCCGGAAGATGCCGGGCAAAACATCAGTAACTTGATCCGTAATCCTGCCTTTGTCAGCTTTTTACAGCAGCGTGAATTCAGCGAACCACTGGAAATGCCATCACCGATCAACGATGGCAAAGTCTTAGAAGTGCGTGTGATGCCCTATGCCGATGACCAATTCATGCTGGTGGTGCGCGATATTACACGGATAAGAAGTGTCGAGAACATGCGCAAAAACTTTGTCGCCAATGTTTCACACGAGCTACGCACGCCATTAACCGTATTGAAAGGCTATCTGGAAATGCTGGAGGAAGATCTCCCACCTCCTGCCCGCTGGAAAAAAATGCAGCAGGTGATGCTAGAGCAAACCCTGCGGATGGATAATCTGGTCGATCAGTTATTAACCTTATCGCGGATTGAAGTCGCGACCGATATTGATCGAAACCATATTGTTGATGTGCCGAAAATGCTGCTGATGTTGCAACATGAAGCGAAAGCGCTGAGTGGTGCGATGCGGCATGAACTTCATTTCCAGGTGGATGAGCAGCTGAAGATCCTCGGTGATGAAGATCAACTCCGCAGTGCCATGACCAATCTGGTTAACAATGCGATCAAATATACCCCGGCAGGCCGCAAAATTACGGTGCAATGGTACCGGAATGGCTCGAAAGCCGTGTTTTCAGTCACCGATGAAGGCGAGGGGATCGCGCTCGAACACATCGGACGGCTGACCGATCGTTTTTATCGGGTGGACAGAGCACGTTCACGGCAAACCGGTGGCTCAGGTTTGGGGCTGGCAATTGTGAAACACGCACTTAGTCACCATGACAGTGGATTAAGTATCGAGAGCACGCCAGGTAAAGGAAGTTGTTTCAGCTTTTTGATCCCGGAAAGCCTAGTGGTTAAGAACTTGGTGGTCAAACAGTAAGATAGTTTTTATTGTCACATAACTGTCATCTATCTTTATTAAAGTCGTCACATTGGCAGCAGATACTTATCTGCGTCAACTTAGAGAACATTCTCAAACGGAGAAAGTGGATGAAACTGAACAAAGTAGTGAGTGTGGTTGGTTTTGCAGCTGCCAGCTTCCTGTCTAGCCAAGTATTGGCAGCAGGCGTAGACGCATCAATTCCTGAATATCAAAAAGTAAGCGGTATTTCAGGTAACCTGTCTTCTGTTGGTTCAGATACACTGGCTAACATGATGACCCTGTGGGCTGAAGAGTACAAACGTGAATATCCTAACGTTAACATTCAGATCCAGGCAGCAGGTTCATCTACTGCACCACCAGCACTGACTGAAGGTACTTCTCAGTTTGGCCCAATGAGCCGTAAGATGAAAGAAGGTGAGATCGAAGCCTTCGAAAAACGTTACGGTTACAAACCAACAGCTGTCCCGGTAGCTATCGATGCTCTGGCTGTATTCGCTCATAAAGATAACCCAATTAAAGGGTTAACTATGCTGCAGCTGGACGAAACTTTCTCTACCACTATGAAATGTGGCGGTACTCAGACCACGACTAAATGGGGTGATCTGGGTCTGACCGGTGAGTGGGGCGATAAAGACATTCAATTGTTTGGTCGTAACTCTGTATCTGGTACTTACGGTTACTTTAAAGAACATGCGTTGTGTAAAGGTGACTTCAAAAACACCGTTAACGAACAGCCTGGTTCTGCGTCTGTAGTACAGTCAGTCGCTGCGTCACTGAACGGTCTGGGTTACTCTGGTATCGGTTACAAAACGTCAGGCGTGAAAGCAATTCCATTGTCTAAAGATGGTGGTAAAACGTTCGTTGAAGCGACAGAAGACAATGCAATCTCTGGTGCATATCCACTGTCTCGCTACCTGTTCGTTTACGTGAACAAAGCACCGAACAAGCCATTAGATCCAATGCAGAAAGAGTTCCTGAAGATGATCCTGTCCAAAACTGGTCAGAACATCGTAGAGAAAGATGGTTACATCCCTCTGCCTGCTAAAGTTGTTGAAAAACAACTGGAAATATTAAACAAATAATTTGATTTAAATTATTAGCGGAGCTTTCGGGCTCCGCTTTTGTATTTGTTACTTTCTGCTTATTTATCCCGCCTTCTCGATACCCCTCTACTCCGGCATAATAAGCGTCTCACAGAGGATGCGTCATGCCACAATCAGAACAAGATATTTATTGGATCCGCTATGCCATGCAGTTGGCTGAACGTGCCGAACAAGCAGGGGAAGTGCCGGTTGGCGCGGTATTAGTGTTAAATAATCAATTACTTGGCGAAGGCTGGAATTTATCTATCAGCCGGCACGACCCCTGTGCTCATGCTGAAATTATGGCTATCCGGCAGGCCGGAGAGCGGATAGGGAACTATCGGCTACTCGGTGCGACATTATATGTCACGCTAGAACCTTGTGTTATGTGCGCCGGTGCGATGATCCACAGTCGTATTGCGCGAGTGGTGTATGGTGCCAGCGATCTGAAAACCGGTGCCGCAGGGTCTGTTTTTGACGTTCTGAGCGATCCTCGCCATAACCATGTGGTAGAAATTACCGGGGGCGTGGAGTCAGAAGCCTGCAGTCAGCAGTTGAGTGATTTTTTTCGCCGGCGTCGGGCAGAACAGAAAGCAGAAAAACAGCGCTTAAAAGATAACCAATAAATTGATCCATAATAAGAAACCTGTCAAATAAAACACCTCATATGACTCTTCTTCTATAATCCAATTAGTGGGAAGTGCCATTGAAACTGGATTTAGTGGTACCAGAAATGGGCATACCGGAGATTCAGGCATGATTCCTTTAATTATCTATGAAGCATTGCCGGCAGTTTATTTAACGATGGGCGTGTTATTACTTAGTTTTGCAGATCTTCCGCTGCTGCTTTTTTCGGCGTCTGTCTTTTATTTTGTTGGTGCTGCGATCTGGATCATGCGTTCAGCATATCGCCGAACCGATAATGCATCGGCTCCGCAAAAGAAATGGTTACTGCCTGATTTTCTGTATGAATTTATGCCGTTTTTGCAGGCACTAACAGGCACTGTTATGATCCGCCATGTTTCAGGACCAGTAACAGTAGCCGGGTTTTATTTAGTTTTTCTAGCGGTTAAACGCTTATCACAGCGACAAAATAACAGAAAATGCATCTCCCATCTTTTTGCTTAAGCAATTAATTAACCACTTCCAGCGCCAGCTCCCAGAGCATGGCTTTCATATATTTTTGCTCACGTTCCAGATTTTGCATCAGCAATTTGTTGTTCTCGCACCAGCGATGAGGAAGCACTAACGTCATGGTATCGCCAATAACCCGGATGCCAATGTGCGGTAATAGCTCATCCAAACGGCGATGATTCAATGCCACGGCAATACGTAAAATTCGGATACAGCGCCAGATAGCCTGATCTTCATAGTTAGGGATCGGGCTGAATTCATAGGCTTTGATCGCTTTACGATGGAAGCGCACCAGCGAGGCCAGTGCTTGCTGTTCTTCCTGATTGAAGCCCGGCAGATCAGAGTTTTGTAAGATATAAGAAGAGTGACGCTGTATGGCGGAAAAATTAATTACCAGTCCGACTTCATGCAGTGCTGCTGCCCAGCTAATAAGGGGACGCATTTGTTCGTCAGAGAGCTGCCAGTCAAACACAAACAGCAGCGAACAGCGCTAAGGTGTTTTTTTAACCCGATGCGCCTGCGGAATATCGATGTGATACATATCCGCCAGCCCTTTGGCGGTCTGTTCGCGGGTGTCATGTTGTTCCTGACGTGAAGCAAACTCATACAAGATCCCTTCACGTAGTGCTCCGTCAGAATACTCCATTTGCTCGATTCCCAGCCCTTGAAACAATGCAATCATGATAGATACACCGGCTGCAATCACAGGTCGTCGGTCGTCAGTCAGCTCCGGTAAACTCAGTTCTGCGGTATATTTTTGCTGAACCATCTGCTGTTTCAGATGTTCAAGCCCTGCCAGCGTGATTTGACCATCGCCACCAGCTGCCAGTAACAACTCTTTGATGGTTTTGATGGTGCCGGAGCTGCCCAGACATTGACGCCAGCCCAGCGTGGTAAATTGGGTCAGGATTGGCTCTAACTGGTGTAACGCTTCAAAGATCGCGGCATTGAAGTTTTTTTCTGACAATTTACCATTACTGAAAAATTGCTTGGTAAAAGTAACGCAGCCCATTTTGCGGCTGGTCAGTGCCATCGGCAGATATTTCTCACCGATGATCAGCTCAGTGCTACCGCCACCAATATCGATCACCAGCATACGGCCTTGTGTATGTTGCGTATGAGAAACACCTTGATAGATCAGACGTGCTTCTTCTAAACCAGAAATGATTTCGATGGGGTGCCCGAGCAATAATTTAGCGCGTTCAATAAAGTGCTGTGCGTTATGAGCAACACGCAGGGTATAAGTGCCGGTGATACGAATAGCATCGGGGTGGATGCTTTGCATGCGTTCAGCAAACAGCGCCAGACAATTGAGCCCGCGCTGCATGGCTTCTTCCGACAGATTTTTGAATTCGTCCATGCCTTCGGCCAGACGAACCCGCTCTTTTAACCGATCGACAACTTGTAAGCGACCATCAACTACACGGGCAACCATCATATGAAAACTATTGGAACCCAGGTCGATCGCAGCAAGCATGTTATTCGGCATCTGTTGGTAACTCCAGTCGTTGCAGGTATTCGTAAATACAGATTTGTGAACGAATTTTACGACGATTTCCACGAGGAACATAGCTGTTCCGTTGATCCGCATCAATCACACGTGCTTTCGTTGTGTCATTAAACTGTATTTCCAGCATATCTATGATGCGCTGTTTTAAGCGCTCATCATAAACGGGTGTACCCACTTCCACGCGATGATCCAGATTACGTGTCATCCAGTCGGCTGATGAAATGAACAGTTTCGGATTGCCATTATTGTGGAACACCATGACGCGAGGATGCTCCAGATAGCGGTCAACAATACTGATAATAGAAATGTTATCGCTGATGCCCGGAATGCCCGGCACCAGTGAACACATACCACGGATGATCATGCGGATTTTCACACCAGCCTGACTGGCGGCATATAAACGTTGCGCAATACCGGTATCAACCAGATTGTTGATCTTAATGGTGATTTCAGCCGGTAAACCTGCACGGGCATTAGTCAGTTCATTATCGATCAAGCGGTAGATATAACGCCGTGAATTGATAGGCGATACCAGCAGGTGATTGAATTTGATCCGACGATAAGGGTGCTCGATAAATTCAAATACGTTATCGACTTCGGTGGTAATTTCCGGATGACGGGTAAACAGGGAAAAGTCAGTATAGATCTTCGCTGTTTTTTCGTTGAAGTTACCAGTGCCGATATGTGCATAACGTACTTGTTCATCACCTTCGCGACGGGTGATCAGACACAACTTGGAGTGCACTTTCAGACTATCAAGGCCAAACAGCACTTTTACACCAGCATCTTTTAAGCGGTTTGCCCATTTGATATTGGCTGCCTCATCGAAGCGAGCCTGCAGTTCAACCACGACCGTCACGCGTTTGCCGTTGTTGGCGGCATCGATCAGCGAGTCGATGACTCGCGATTGGCTGGCGACACGATAGATATTCATTTTGATCGAAACAACGGCCGGGTCGAAAGAGGCCTGCCGTAAGATCTCGGTCATATATTTGAATTTGTGATAAGGGTAGTGCAGCAGAATGTCTTGTTCCGTGATCGCTTGGAACACCGTCTGGTGCCGTTCAAAATCCTGACAATCGAGCGCCGGTAGTTTGTAATTTTCCAGATAGGTGCGGCCCACATTCGGAAAGCCGATAAAATCTTTGAAGTTGTGATAACGGCCACCCGGCATGATCGAGTCGTAGTGGCTCATTTCTAATTTACTGGTTAGAAACTGCACCATAGCCTGTGGCATTTCACGATCATATGAGAAGCGAACCGGCAGTGCTTTGAGGCGCTGTTTTAACCCTTCACTGGTTTTTTCCAGCAGGGTTAAATCCATTTGTGACGAGACATCAAACTCTGCATCACGGGTCATCTTGACGGAATACGCGGCAATGGTGTCATATTCAAAGAAGCCACGGAAAATATCATCCAGACAAAAACGGATGACGTTATCCAGAATAATTAAGACTTTTTTCCCACGATTACCGTCGCTTGGTACAGGCACAAAACGTGGAACATGTTCGGTAGGCACTTCAATCAGCGCATATTGCCCGTGTTTGCCTTCTTTTTTCATCTTGACCGCGAGGTAGGTGTATTGGTCTTTCAGAAAGCTAACGGGATCACTGTCGCTGGTCAGTAAAATAGGGCTGATATGGCGTAATACTTTTTCTTTGAAGTAATTGCGTAACCAGAGCTGTTGTTCCGGGCTGGTCTGTTCTTCATTGATTAGGAAGATATTATGCCGTGCTAACGCCATCATCAGTTCATGGTAGGTGCTATCGAAGATTTGCCCCAGTTCCATGACGCGGTCTTGGATCACATGCAGCAAGTCTTCGGCTTTCGGGTCGCCACCATGTTCTTTATGGATCAATACGCGCCGTTTTACATCAGCCACCCGGACTTTAAAGAATTCATCCTGATTATTGGAGAAAATACCGAGAAAGCGAACCCGCTCAATCAGCGGCACCGACTTATCCATTGCTTCCTGCAATACGCGGCTATTAAATGAAAGCCAGCTCAGCTCTTTTTCAAGCCATAATTTGTCACTACTCATGCCAATCCTCATCGCTCTTTTTTATTGCTGCACATGCTTAGATAACAAAGCATTGCAGTCATATTATATGTCAACTATATGACAATCTGGTGTCAATCGCTGTAATAGAGCTCTAAAGAATCATTCTGGCGCTAAACTAAATGCTGAAATAACAACAAATGACAGTGCTGTAACAAAACTGTCATGTGACGCACCTAGAATGGCGCTACTCTAAAGTGGAGTTGAGGTCTTCATGTCAACAGAATCCATCAACCTGACGATGTCCGGTAGTCGAAAACGGCGCGTCACTGATCGTCTTGCCAGTATTGGCGTAACTACCGGGGGTATCCTGGTGCTGGTTGCGTTACTGCTGATTTTTTTCTATTTACTCTATGTTGTTAAACCCATTTTTGCGGGCGCTTCATTGGAACCGGCGGTTTCATTGCAGGTGCCAGTCAAAGGCTCAACCGCAATTCTGGGAACAGATGATCAGAATCATGTGGGATATCGCTTCAGCCAGCAAGGTGATGTCGATTTCTTTTCGCTGAATTCAGCATCCGGTCATCCGGTTGGCGCTGTGCTGCTGCATAACTCGCTGCCTGATACGGTAACGTCTGTTGCAAAAACTGCGATGGGTAAACCGCTGGTCGTTTATGGTCTGGCGAATGGTCAGGCAAAAGTGCTGCAACCCGAATTTGTGGCTAATTACCCGGAAGGTAAAGCGCGCAGCACTGAGGCTGAAATCAAATATCCGTTAGGCGAGAGCCCGATAGAACTTGATCCGGAAGGACAAGCGATTACCCAGTTAGCTTATGAAGCTAAATCGGATAAACGCGTATTTGCCTTTTCAACGGATGCCGGTGCTCAGTTACTGGTACAAAGTGGCGAAGAAAATTTCCTTTCCGGTGAAGTGGAATGGCAAAGCCAGCATTATCGTTTACCGGAAATTACCGGCAAAATTGATCAGCTGATCTTAACGCCGAATCTGGATGTATTGTTGGTGCGAGTAGGCAACTTGTTGTCTATCTACAATATCGTCGCACCGGATAACATTACGCTGAAAGCTTCATTGCAGGTGAATGCACAGCAAGCGAATGTAACGCAAATTTCACTGCTGAGCGGTGCTTCATCATTGCTGGTTGCTAATGACAATGGCGTGATTTCTCAGTGGTTTGAAGTGCTGAAAAACGGTGAGCGTAAGTTTACTCAGATCCGTGAATTTCAGGCTGACAAAACAGTTCGCGCACTGGCACCGGAACATAACCGTAAAGGGTTTGCTACGCTGTCAGGCGATAACCATATCGAGCTGTTTTATACCACCAGTAATGCCCGCTTATATGCTGAAAACTTAGGCTCGACTGCACTGGATGCCATTGCGCTGTCACCGCGTAATTCCGCATTGCTGTTACAGCAGAATGATAAGTTCCAGCTGTTCCATGTTCATAACGAACATCCTGAAGTGAGCTGGGGTTCCCTGTGGACACAAGTGTGGTACGAAGGTTACCCAGATCCGCAATTCGTGTGGCAATCAACGTCAGCATCTGATGACTTTGAACCGAAGCTTAGTTTGATTCCACTGGCGTTCGGTACACTGAAAGCCGCGTTCTATGCCATGTTATTCGCAGTACCGATTGCGTTGGCAGGTGCGATTTACGCAGGCTACTTTATGTCGGCGGGCATGCGTAATTTCGTGAAGCCTACCGTTGAAATCATGGCGGCACTGCCGACTGTTATTCTCGGTTTCCTTGCCGGTCTGTGGCTAGCTCCTGCGATTGAGGAAAACCTGCCGGGTATTGTCCTGATGCTGGTGTCATTACCGCTGGGTGTGTTGCTGACTGGTATGGGTTGGAACGCATTGCCACGTAAAATCAGAGGCATATTGCCGGAAGGTTGGCATGCGCTTGTGCTGGTGCCGGTTATCGTCTTCATTGGCTGGGGTTGTATCGAGCTAAGCCCGCTGCTGGAAACACACTTATTCGGTGGCAATGTCCGTGGCTTTATCACCAACGATATCGGTATTCGCTTCGATCAGCGTAACTCGCTGGTAGTGGGTATCGCGATGGGTTTTGCGGTGATCCCGACTATCTTCTCGATTGCGGAAGATGCGGTGTTCTCAGTGCCGAAACATCTGACACAGGGTTCTCTGGCATTGGGCGCTACACCTTGGCAAACCCTGAGCCGCGTTGTGATCCTGACTGCCAGTCCGGGTATTTTCTCTGCGGTGATGATGGGCTTGGGTCGAGCAGTAGGTGAGACCATGATCGTACTGATGGCGACCGGAAATACGCCGGTCATGAACATGAGTATCTTTGAAGGTCTGCGTACACTGGCGGCTAATATCGCGGTAGAAATGCCAGAATCGGAAGTAGGCAGTTCGCATTACCGTGTACTGTTCCTGGCCGCATTTGTACTGTTCGTGTTCACCTTTATTTTCAACAGCATTGCCGAATTTATTCGTCAGCGTCTGCGTGAAAAATACAGCTCCATGTAATCGGATCAAAGGATAAAGCAGCATGAAAAAGTGGTTTAAATCAGGCTCTCCCTGGATCTGGATGACAGGCGGAGCAGTAAGTCTCAGTCTGGTTGCCGTAATTGGTCTGTTGATGCTGATTGGCTGGCGTGGTCTGGTTTATTTCTGGCCTCACACCATCTATGAATGGCACATCACTGAGAATGGTAAGCAGGAAGTTGTTATCGGCGAATTGTACGATGACGAATTAGTTCCCAGTGCACGTGTTCGTGCGATGGGTGTGGAATTGCCGGCAAATGTCGGTGAAGTGCTGACCCGTTATCTGGTGAAAACCGGTAACCGTGAGTTCGTTTCACTCGATTTCCGCTGGATGCTGGAGACCGATATCCAGCAACGTATTGAGCCGAAAGATCTGGCCGTATTGGAACGTTCTACCAACGGCAATTTCTACGGTTATGTTCAGCGTTTGGTCGTCGATGGTAAACCATTGGCTGATGACGTACACAAAGCACTGCCTGAACATCTGCAACGTGTGCGTCAGATTAATAAAGAAGCCGACGATCTGCAGAAAGGCGACATTGGTGCCATCAACTATCAGCTGGAAAAACTGCGCATGAAAGAGCGTAAGTTACAGCTGAATAATGAATGGAACGATGCCGCTAAAAAAGAGTTTGCCGATCAGCGTGCTGCGTTGGACAAAGAATATCAGGTTTTGGAAAAACACCTGTTTGCGCTGCGTGATCAGGCCAGTCACGACACGCTGATAGTAAAAGATATGCGTGGCGTAGAAGTGAGCATTCCACTAACTCAAGTGCTGGATGTGAACTGGCCGAATCAGATGGGCTTAGTACAGAAAATTGGTCATTGGTTCCATCAGATTGGTAAATTTGTCAGTGACGAACCGCGTGAAGCCAATACCGAAGGCGGCGTCTTCCCTGCAATCTTTGGCACCGTGTTCATGGTGTTACTGATGACCGTTATTGTGACGCCATTGGGTGTGGTTGCCGCTGTTTACCTGCATGAATATGCAGGCAAAAACATGATGACCAAGCTGATCCGCATTGCGGTAATCAACCTGGCAGGTGTGCCATCGATTGTTTACGGGGTGTTTGGCTTAGGCTTCTTCGTTTACATGGTGGGTGGTTCATTGGATCAGATTTTCTATCCAGAATCATTGCCGAATCCGGTATTCGGTTCACCGGGTGTGCTGTGGTCTGCGCTGACACTGGCGATCCTGACACTGCCAGTTGTGATTGTATCCACAGAAGAAGGGTTATCCCGTATTCCAAGTGCAGTACGTCATGGTTCACTGGCATTAGGCGCCACCAAAGCTGAAACTCTGTGGCGAATCATATTGCCGATGGCAAGCCCGGCGATTATGACCGGTCTGATCCTGGCCATCGCGCGTGCTGCGGGTGAAGTTGCGCCACTGATGCTGGTTGGTGCAGTGAAACTGGCGCCGACCTTGCCGATGGATGGTAACTTCCCGTATGTGCATGTGGAACGCAAATTCATGCATCTGGGTTTCCATATATTTGATGTTGGTTTCCAAAGCCCGAATGTGGAAGCGGCACGTCCGCTGGTGTATGCCACCTCATTCCTGCTGGTCACCGTTATTGTCGGTCTGAACCTGACTGCAATCAGTATTCGTAACCATCTGCGTGAAAAATATCGCGCGCTGGATAACTAATTTACCGCCCTGGAACAAAGGCTTTTTCCGGAGTAGAAAAAATATGATTAACGTAACACCTACACTTAGTACCAGCGAAGCCGTTGATTTGGTCAACCTGTCAGCTGAAAAAACAGCGCTGGAAGTAAAAGGGCTGGATCTGTTTTACGGCAATAAACAGGCGCTGTTTAATGTCGGCATGAAGATCCCGAAAGGGCAGGTGACCGCATTTATCGGGCCATCTGGCTGTGGTAAATCAACCTTATTGCGTTGTATCAACCGCATGAACGATCTGGTGGAAATCTGCCGGATTGAAGGTGAGATCCTGCTGCACGGGCAAAACATTTACGACAAACGTGTCGATGTCGCGGCATTACGCCGTCGTGTCGGCATGGTGTTCCAGCGTCCAAACCCGTTCCCGAAATCCATCTATGAAAACGTCGTCTATGGCCTGCGTCTGCAAGGCATCAATGACCGTCGTCAACTTGATGAAGCGGTAGAGCGCAGCTTGCGGGGCGCGGCCCTGTGGGAAGAGGTCAAAGATCGTCTGAACGAAAACGCCTTTGGCTTATCAGGTGGTCAGCAACAACGTCTGGTCATTGCCCGCGCTATCGCGATTGAACCAGAAGTGTTGCTGTTGGACGAACCAACATCAGCGCTGGATCCGATCTCAACGTTAACAATCGAAGAATTAATTAACGAACTGAAGAACAAATACACCGTAGTGATCGTAACTCATAATATGCAGCAGGCAGCGCGTGTTTCTGATCAAACTGCTTTCATGTATATGGGTGAACTGATCGAATATTCTGATACCAACACCATCTTCACCAAACCGAAGATGAAGAAAACCGAAGACTACATCACAGGTCGCTACGGTTAATAAGCCCGGGAGGTTAACGTGGAAGTAAACAAGCATATTTCCGGTCAGTTTAATAACGAACTGGAATCGATCCGCAGCAGCGTGTTAGCGATGGGCGGCATGGTTGAGCAGCAGCTGAGCAATGCATTGGAAGCCATTCATTCTCAAGATGTTGAACTAGCGCGTAATATTGTCGAGACAGATCTCAAAGTAAACGCGATGGAAGTGGCGATCGACGAAGAGTGCACCCGCATTATTGCCAAGCGTCAACCGGCTGCGAGTGACCTACGTTTGATCCTGATGATCTCCAAGACCGTCACTGATCTGGAACGCATGGGTGACGTCGCCGATAAACTGGCGCGTATGGTGCTGAATAATACCGGTCGTACACAGCCACCGCTGGTTTCACTCGACAGCATGGGCCGTCTGGCGATCAAAATGCTGCACGATGCGCTGGATGCTTTCGCTCGTATGGACGTAGAAGCTGCTGTGCGTTTGTACCATGAAGATGACAAGATCGACCGTCAGTACGAATCTATCATCCGTGAATTGATGACTTACATGATGGAAGATCCGCGCACCATTCCACAGGTATTAGATGTGCTCTGGTGCGCCCGTTCTATCGAACGCATCGGTGATCGTTGTCAGCATATCAGCGACTACATCATTTACTGTGTGAAAGGCAAAGACGTGCGTCATACTAAAATTGACGATGTTGATGCATTAGGTTAATTCATGAGAAGGGCGCGAAAAGCGCCCTTTTTTCTTACCAAAAATACACTGCTGTAAAACAAAGTCTGAACTGCAATACAGACCGTCGTCCTGATGGATCTTCCAATCGTCTTAAAATTAATCGGCTGCTATACTTTGCTTCGTTCGTGTCTCTTTTGATACGAAAAACTATAACGCAACCATTCCGTGGTTCGTGTTGTACCCAACGGGATAATAAAACTAACAATTAAAACTGAGGCTTTTCCATGAACGGACGCCCCCTCTGGCTGGCTGCACTCGGCCTGCTCTGTTTGTCTGCTTGCGACAAACCAGAATCATCATCTCAACCTGTTGACAAACAAAAAGTTGAAGCCGTAAAAACGGTATCAGCAGCAACGGGCACTGATACGGTATTAATGAAGAAAAATGACTTAATCAATAAGAATACGCCCAAGCCAGTTATTGATAAAAAACAATTAGAACAGTTAGCTTCTCGTTATGCTAATCGTGCTTTAAGCGTCGTCGATGCCTCAGAAATTACTCTCGATGGTGCCAGTGCTATCTCGCTGACCTTTTCTGTTCCGCTCGATCCTGAGCAAAACTTTGCTGATTTGGTTCAAATTACCGATGAAGACAAAGGCGTTGTCGATGGCGCTTGGGAACTCACGGCTAATTTGATGGAATTACGCTTACGTCATGTTGAACCTAATCGTAAACTTATCATTACGGTAACGGATAATCTCGAAGCCATCACGCATGAAAGTTTAAAGAAAGAGGAGCAGTTCCGTATCACGACGCGTGACCTGCAACCTTCCGTAGGTTTTGCCAGCAAAGGCTCGTTATTACCGGCCACGTTATCTGCCGGTTTACCTGTCGTTGCATTGAATGTCGATCAGGTCGATGTCGATTTCTTCCGCGTTAAAGATGACAAGGTCGCCAATTTTGCGAATCGCTGGGGTTCTAATTCATCTCTGAACTGGAATACCCGTGAACTGATGCCAATGGCCGACTTGGTTTACGGCACTCGCTTTGATTTAAAAACCGAGAAAAACACCCGTCAAACGATATTACTCCCGCTGGATGGCGTAGTGGCACTGAAGAAACCGGGTGTGTATGTTGCGGTGATGCATCAATCTGGTAACTACGAATATTACCTGCCAGCAACCCTGTTTACCCGTAGTGATATCGGCTTGTCGATGCACCGTTACTCTTCCGATTTGTCGCTATTTACCCAGAGTCTGGTCGATGGTAAAGGCTTATCGGGTGTGTCGATTCAATTACTCAGTGAAGAAGGTCAACAGCTACAAACAGTGACCACCGATGCTGATGGTTATGGCCGAATCACATGGAATAACAAAGCGCGTTTATTGCTGGCGCAGAAAGATGAACAGGTCAGCATTATTGCTTTAAATGCGCCGTCGCTGGATTTATCTGAATTCAAAATCGACGGTGATTATGAACATGCCGCTAAACTCTTTTTCTTTGCGCCACGTGATTTGTATCGCCCCGGTGAAACCGTGCCAATCAATGCATTACTGCGTGATCAAGATGGCCATCGGGTAAAAGATCAACCGATTAAAGCGGAGATCATCAGTGCTGATGGTGAGTCTGTGCAATCGTTCGTTTGGAATGGTAAAGACGGGCTGTATCAGCATGAATATATCATTGGTGACAATGCCTCAACTGGCTGGTGGCATTTAAAAGCGACGTTGGGGAGTGGTGAAGAGAAAAGTTATGATTTCCGCGTAGAAGATTTTCTACCAGAGCGTATGGCATTGAATATCAAGCCATCGACTGAACCGCTCACCACGCGTGATACTGCCGATTTTGCTATCGAAGGCCATTATTTGTATGGCAGTCCTGCGGCAGGGAACACCTTAAATGGCAATTTAATCATTCAAGTCGCTCGTAATGCGGTTGAATCGTTACCCGGCTATTTATTTGGTAATGCTGACGATAAACGCTTTGAGCAAAACATCACTCTGAGCGACTCCACCCTGAATGAGAAAGGGGAAGGACATGTCACCTATGAAAGCCAGTGGGGCGAATCGCGTTCACCATTAAATTTGGTGTTGTTAGCCAGTTTGCAAGAATCCGGCGGGCGGCCAGTTACACGCCGTAGTGTGCAAGCTGTTTGGCCAGCAGAAAAATTGCCTGCGGTGCATCCGCTGTTTGTTAAATCTGCACAGATTGATGATTACGGCGCAGATAAATCAGATATCACATTAGATGCTGACAGCATTGCTGATTTTAATATTGCCATGATCAACCCGCAGGGACAAAAGCTGGAAAGCAACGATCTGGTGGTACGATTTATTCGCGAGCGTGAAGACTATTACTGGTATTACGGTGACGGCAGTTGGGATTATTCATCCAACAAAAAAGATATCCGTATGGCGGAAGATCACATCACCACCAAAGCCGGGGAAGATACTAAAGTCAGTTTTCCTGTGGAATGGGGTGGTTACCGCATCGAAGTGGAAGATCCGCTCACTGGTGCGATGACTTCTGTGCGTTTCTGGGCCGGTTATCGCTGGGATGAAGAGGGCACTCAAAATGGTATCGTACGCCCTGATCAGTTGAAGATGACCTTAGATCGTAAAGCTTATTCTTCTGGTGATACTGCGCGTGTGCGTATTGAATCGCCATCGGCAGGCAAAGGCTATTTGCTGGTGGAATCGTTAGATGGTTTGTTATGGAAACAGCCGATTGAGTTGCCAGAAAATGGGCAAGGTGAGTTTACCATTCCGGTTGATGAGAAATGGCAACGTCACGATCTGTATGTCAGCGCATTACTGATCCGCCCTGCTAGCCAGCAAGAGAAAAACGCCAAACTGCCACGCCGTGCGGTAGGCTTGATCCATCTGCCTCTGCAGCGCGAAGATCGTAAAATCAATCTGGAATTACAAGCACCAGCCAAAGCGCAACCGAATCAGGCCCTGACATTACATCTCAAAGCCAGCAAAACGAAAGGTGATTTACCAGAAAAACTGCATGTCATTGTTTCTGCTGTCGACAGCGGTGTACTGAATATTACTGATTACATCACGCCAGATCCATTTAACGGTTTCTTTGGTAAACGACACTACGGTGTCGATCAATTTGATATCTACGGTCAGCTAATCGAGGGTAACTCGGCACCACTTGCGAGCTTGCGTTATGGTGGTGACGAAGATGCGGCCAAAGGCGGTAAAAAGCCACAAACCAAAGTGCTGATTGTGGCGCAGCAATCATCCGTGATTAATGTTGATGATGAAGGCAATGCCGAAGTTAGCTTCAACTTGCCTGATTTTAACGGTGAGCTTCGCTTGATGGCGCAAGTTTGGGGCGATGATGAATACGGTGTTGCTGAAAATAAAGTGACTGTTGCAGCACCATTAATTGCGGAACTTGCGATGCCGCGCTTTTTAGCGGGTGGCGATAAGGCCAGCTTTGCGCTCGATCTCAGCAATAATTCTGGTCAGCCACAGCAACTCAACGTCACTTACAGCGCAACTGACAAGTTACGTCTGACGGGCGATAGCAGTGCGAAAGTGACGCTGAAAGACGGTGAGCGCAAAACATTACAGATCCCGGTAAAAGCACGTTCTGGTTTTGGTAATGGCAAATTAGACATGCATATTGAAGGCGTCAAATTAGGCAATATGTCTGCCGCGTTCGATAAACAATGGTCTGTGGGTGTTCGACCTGCTTACCCCGCAATGAGTTATCGCTATAACCATATCTTATCGAAAGATCAGGCGTGGGCTTTACCGCTTGCAGATGCACAAAAGCTTGATCCTGAAAGCTTAACCATGCATTTATCGCTCAGTGCCAAGCCGATGCTTGATATCGCAACCCATATTCGTGAGCTAGAGGCTTACCCTTATGGCTGCTTAGAGCAAACCACCAGTGGTCTTTATCCATCCCTCTATGTGACCACTGCCCAGTTAAAACAGATGGGTATTGCGACGTCAGACAGTGATCAAACACGTCGGCAGAAAATAGAAAAAGGCATTGAACGCCTGCTGGGTATGCAATTGAGTAACGGTGGTTTCTCATTGTGGGATAACAAAGGGCCAGAAGAGTATTGGCTGACAGTGTATGTCACCGATTTCTTATTGCGTGCTCGCGATCAGGGCTTTGCAATACCGGCTACAGCACTTGAAAACGCGCAGCAGCGATTGCTTCGTTATCTGCAAGATCGTAATGCCGTACAACCTTATTATTCATCGGCATTAAATGCGGAACGCTTCTCTATTCAGTCTTATGCCGGGCTTGTGTTGGCGGGGCAAAAACAAGCACCTCTAGGTGCGTTACGTCAGCTTTACCAACGCCGAAATGATGCTATTTCAGGTTTGCCACTGATCCAGTTAGCGATTGCTTTACAAAAAATGGGCGACCAGCGTCGGGTAGATGCACTGCTGCAACAAGGCTTGAATTACAAATATGACCGTCATGGTTACTATTGGTATGCCGATTATGGTACTGAATTACGTGATCGGGCGCTAATTCTGTCGCTGTTGCTGGAAAATCAGCAATTGCCGGAGCAACAACCCGATTTGCAGATGCAATTAAGCGATTTAATGCAAAGTCAGGGTTATCTGTCGACGCAAGAGCGTAATGCACTCTTTATGGCGGCTCGCCACTCTATGGCACAGCCTGAAGCCGATTGGCAGGCATCGATATCGCAAGCACAACAATCGATTGCTGAATTGAGTAACAAAACTCAGCAGACCTATAACCTGAATGATGAAAGTATTCTCAAAGGGTTAACGGTTTCTTCGACGGCAGATAATCCACTTTATCTGCGTACTGATATCACGGGTTATCCGCAAACCAAGCCGAAACCAGCGGAAAATGGCATTCACATCACTCGTGAAATTTTTGACCTGCAAGGTAAAACACCCGATTTAAATCAATTAAAACGTGGTGATCTACTGGTGGTGCATCTCAGTGTTTGGGCTGATCAGCGAGTGCCTGATGCATTGGTGGTTGATTTATTACCGGCTGGTCTTGAGCTGGAAAATCAGAACTTGGAAAATAGTAGCATGGCATTGACTGAGTTAACGCAATTCAAAGCGTTGCTGGAAAAAGCCCAGCAAACAGCGATTAAACATCAGGAATATCGTGATGATCGCTATGTTGCTGCCATCGAGCTCGATGGCTATAGTCGCCGGGACATCGTTTATATTGCTCGTGCCGTTTCACCGGGCCGTTTCCATATGCCAATGCCAATGGTGGAATCCATGTATCAACCCGCGGTGAACGCGCGTGGCGATTCACCTGAATGGGTGGAAGTGCATTGATGATGGGTCGTTTTATCCAGGGCCGCCGCTGGGCGGCCTTTTTTCGCAATATATTTTTAATTCTGTTACTTCTTAGCGGCATGACATGGCTGGCAGATAAGATTTGGCCGCTTCCCGCTACACAAGGCAAGTTAGCCAGAATTGTATTGGCAGAAGACGGCACACCTTTGTGGCGATTCCCTGATGAGCAAGGCATTTGGCGCTATCCTGTTAAATTGAACGAGGTTTCTCCGCTTTATTTGCAGGCATTGCTTGGTTACGAAGATCGCTGGTTTTATCGGCATTTTGGGCTTAATCCGTTTTCTATTGTCCGTGCTGCATGGCAAAACCTGACCAATCAACGGATCATCTCTGGTGGTAGCACCATCACGATGCAGGTTGCTCGTTTGATTGAGCCGCATGAGCGTACTTTTGGCGGCAAACTGATTGAAGCATGGCGTACTTTGCAGTTGGAGTGGCACTACAGCAAAGATGAGATCTTGCAGATATATCTCAACCGAGCTCCTTTTGGTGGTACCCAAGAGGGCATAGCTGCTGCCAGCTGGAGTTATCTCGGCAAACCACCCGCTGAACTGACCCATGCGGAAGCCGCACTTCTTGCTGTATTACCGCAATCGCCCAGCCGGTTACGACCTGATCGTTATCCGGAGCGAGCACAAAAAGCACGGGATAAAATATTAAACCGACTATTAAAATATGGTATTTGGCCATCACAAGAGATAACTGAAGCGAAAGAGGAAATGCTTTGGTTACCGCCACGTCAGGTTCCACAGTTAGCACCGTTACTTGCTCAGCGGCTGAAAAATGAACGTGATGAACAGCTGATCCACACCACTATCGATGCAAGTTTACAATCACGGCTGGAGGAGACGGTAAAAGGATGGCGCCATCAATTACCAGAGCGTACTTCTATCGCGATTTTAGTTGCTGATAGCAAAACGATGGCTGTACGAGCCTATCTTGGGTCAACAGGTCTTGAAGACACTGATCGACATGGATTTGTCGATATGGTGTCAGCTATTCGCTCCCCCGGTTCCACATTAAAGCCATTTTTATATGCCATGGCTATGGATGATGGTCTTATCCATTCTGAGTCTCTATTACAAGACATTCCCCGTCAGACCGAGCAATACCAGCCGGGTAACTTCTCGCAAGGCTTTTCCGGTCCGGTTGCGGCCAGTGACGCTCTACATCGCTCACTCAATTTACCTGCTGTTCAGCTACTTGAAGCTTATGGACCAAAGCGGTTTGTGGCGCAGCTGCGTAATGGTGGCATGACTCTGCAATTTCCCGATTTTGCACAGCCTAATTTATCGTTGATCCTGGGTGGGGTTGGTACATCACTTGAGTCATTAGTGCAAAGTTACAGTATTTTTGCGCGTTCAGGGAAACTGGCTCAGTTGCGTTTTCGGCCCGATACACCGTTGCAGGAACGCATGGTTATTTCTCCGTCTGCAGCGTGGATCACGCGTTTAATTCTCACAGGCGAGTGGCGACCAGGGATAACTCCTGAATGGAATAAACATTGGCCATTGGCCTATAAAACCGGCACCAGCTATGGTTTTCGTGACGCTTGGGCTGTGGGCGTCAATGATCGCTACCTGATGGGGATCTGGATCGGCCGACCTGACGGTACTCCCGTTGCTGGGCAATTTGGCACTGCCGTAGCCGTACCTTTATTACAAGCAGTAGATAGTTTATTGCAAACATCGAGTGAAGCAAAAACAGATGCACTGTTAGCCATGCCCAAACCTGTTAATGTATCTACCGCGACTATTTGTTGGCCTTCAGGGCAAACTTTACCGTCAAAAGATAAAAATTGCCGGCAGCAACGTAAAGCATGGATCATCGATAAGAGCATTCCACCTACATTACGTTCTTCTGAACAAACCATGAGCGAGATGCAACAGCTCACCGTATGGCTGAATAGTAAAGGGCAACGAGTTCGTCCTGAATGCGCACATACAACGCAACAAGAATTACACTTGTGGCCAGCAATTTTAGAGCCTTGGTTACCAAATCAGGAATGGCGTGAAAATCGGCTACCGCCTATATCATCAGAATGCCCAGTTGCTGAAACTCAGATGCAAAACCAGCTTCTGATCAGCGGAATTAAAAACGGCGCAGCCATTCGGAAATCAATCGAAAAACCGCTTATCGTGACAGTGAAAGCATCGGGAGGGCGGGGCACTCACTATTGGTTCAGAGATCAAAACTGGGCTGGAACAACCAGAAATAATCAATCGTTAAGAATACAATTTAGCCGTGTTGGCTCACATCATATTAGCGTCATAGATGATAATGGGTTGTTTAATAAAATATCATTTTCTGTAGAGTGATGAGTATCTGAATGTAATTATGATGCATAACTGTTCGTTATCTAATCGGTAATAAGGGCGGATATCCAGAAACAAGTAGTCAATACCAGCCCCCCTGTTTACAATGACAGAATAGTAATAAATAGCACATTACAAAAAAATTACAGCACACGAATAAAACTGCATATAGGTAAACCTGAGTATGACTATTTTAGTAACTGGTGGGGCGGGCTATATTGGCAGTCACACTGCAGTCGAATTATTACAGTCAGGTTATGATATTGTAATAGT
>Ga0183099_1000489_pt1 | contig 28973 bp, 21 predicted proteins | sample Biomet1_FD_127788 | JGI IMG/M metagenome (GOLD analysis project Ga0183099, IMG submission 127788) | Microbial communities from bioreactor (seeded with anoxic lake sediment) at LBNL, California, USA - Biofuel metagenome 1 | ecosystem: Engineered > Bioreactor > Anaerobic > Unclassified ...
ATTATAAAATTATATAAAGGAGGAAATGGAAATGACGATTTTAACACTCAGTACAATAATTCTTATTATTCTGGTGGTCGTATTTATCGGCATGGGTCTTTGGTTTAAGCGGCTTGTTACTACATCGGAAGACTTCTTGCTTGCAGGAAGGAGCGCACCTTTCTGGTTAATGGCCGCCGCATACCTGGGAGGATATGTTGGAGGAGCCAGTGTATCGGGCTATGTTGGTTATGGCTTTAATGGCGGTATTTCTCAGATGTGGACATCGATTTTTGTAGTCTCTGGCATTACGGTATTTATTATTGTTTTTGCAAGAAGGTTAAATTATTTTGGGCGTAAAACAGGCGCTGTAACACTCGCTGACTTTGTCTGCACAAGATATGGAGAATCAATGAGACTGCCAATGGCTTTGTTCTCTATCCCAAGGCCGGCATTCTTAACCGGAATGCAGGTGCTCTCTATCGCTATTGTGCTGAACATCAATTTCGGATGGGATATAAAATATGGTGTATGGCTTTCCGCTGTAATCATTCTATTGTATATGATAACAGCAGGGCAATATTCCGCACTGATTACGCAATGGTTCCAAAGCATACTCCAGTCAATCGGTATTGTTCTATTTGCTACGATGGTTTTAAAATTATTTGATACTCCGACTGCAGCATTAGATGCGATATTTAAAATTATGCCGCAAGGTTCTGTAAGTCTTTGGAATGTCGATTTTCCAGTCTGGTCTATGTGGTTCCTGACACTGGGAGTTTTCTATTTGGTTGACCCATGGATTTATATGTGGGCTTATATTGGTACAACGCCTAGAACAGCATCAAACGCACAACTGGCTATACTGGGAGGATCTTATTACAACGTTCTTCCGTTTATAGCGGGTCTTGCTCTTGCTGCGGCAGGTGTTATGGGAATTGTAGCTGTACCGGAGGGTCTAACAAGTGATGGGCTTTATGCTTGGTTTTGCATGACCAACATGCCGGTATTGATTGGTACTGTAGTAGTAGTAGGTCTGCTGATGACAATCATATCTTGCGGATCATCTTTTGCAATGAATGGTGTTACCATTCTGACGAGAGATATCTATCAGAAATTAATCAATAAGAACGCAACCGACAAACAGTCATTAGTAGTAAGTAGAATATCATTAGTAATCATAATGCTGGTTGCTATCGCCAGTGCATTATGGCTTCCTACCTTGGTTCCTTTATGGGTTTTGGCACAGGCAATCGGTATCTCAGGATTATTTGCACCAGTTATGTCAGCTTGGTTTTGGAAGAGAGCGACAACTCCGGGAGCTTTGGCAGCATCATGGGGTGGAGGCCTCTGTGCAATGGCATGGGCTATGTGGGTATGGAAAACGACCGGAAGTCCCGGATCGCTGGTGCATGGACTGCACGCTGGTCACGTTGGTCTTGCTGTCTCAATCATTCTGATGTTAGTAGTATCTTTAGCAACAAAACCAGAATACGAAAAAGCATTAGTTACCAATTATAAAGTAATAGGAGATGAAATGAAAGCAAATACTCCTGAAATTGTTAATGAAACTGGCACTGGCATCTTCGGATGGTTAGGTGCACACAGTGGAGGAGTTAAATTACTTTGGACACTTGTGGGCTTTTTGTTTGTACTTCACTTTATCTTGGCATTCACATTCCATATTAAGATTGCTGCAACGTTGATGCTGTGGATTGCTTTGATTGCAGGTGCAATTATGATATTTGTATTGTTCTTCCTGGGACTGAAGGATGTACTTCAAATGGTGAAAGATCAGAAAGCGGCTGAGACACTCAGTAAAAAATAATCTAGATGGATATAACTCACCGTAATTACTGAAAAGGAGGGTTACAATGAATAGTGAATTAATCAAAAAATATATCAAAGTATGGATTGATGAAAATAAGCAGGAATTCTATGAAATAGCCGATTACATTTGGGAAAATCCTGAGCTGGGTCTTGAAGAATACAAAGCTTGTGAAAAATTGACGGGTGTATTGGCAAAGCATGGTTTTACAATACAGAAAGATCTGGCTGGAATGCCGACTGCTTTCATTGCAGTTTATGGGGGTAAAGGTCCTGTTTTAGGAATGAATGCAGAATATGACTGTCTGCCCGGACTGTCACAGGAAGCGAACTGCAGCGTTACAACTCCCGTTGTTGCAGGAGCACCCGGCCAGGGCTGCGGTCATAATCTGCTTGGTACAACTGCAGTGCTTGGAGCTGTCGCATTAAGGTAAGCTTTGGAAGAATACAAAATAGATGCAACGATTAAAATGTTCGGATCACCGGCTGAAGAGCAGTGTCTGGGGAAATCTTTTATGGGAAGGGCTGGATTATATGAAAATGTTGATTTCTTCCTGGACTGGCATCCTTGGAATTACAATCGCGCTGATTACGACAACTGTAATGCGTATTTCAACATCAAGTATCATTTTAAGGGAAAAACATCACATGGCAATTCCCCTTGGAATGGCAGAAGTGCATTAGATGCTGCATTGCTGAGCGCGCATGCAATTGAAATGCTAAGAGAACATTATGAACCAGCTGCTTCTGATTCTGCAAATACGATTAATTACAATTTTCCCGATATTGGACCGGAATTCCCGAGCGTTGTACCGGATAAGTCAACAATGTGGGTAATAGGCAGATTTACTACCTCAGAAGTAATGATGGATATTATCTCTAGAATTGACAAATGCGTGGAAGCAGGAGCATTGGCTACAGGTACAACGGTAGAAAAAAAGCTTATAACGGCGACTCATGAGAAAATTCCAAACAAAACCCTTGCGGAAATTGTTTATAAAAATTTTGAAGAAATCGGAACTCCTAAGTTTACAAAGGCAGAACATGATTTTGTGAAGGCGATGCAGAAATCAGAGGGCCTTGAAGTAATCGGCCTTGATGAAACATTAAAAGAATTCGGGCAAAGTGGCACAGCGCTTTGTGATACATCCGAATTCAGCTGGAACGCACCATATGCAACTTTCTGGATGGCAATAGCACCGGCAGGCGGTTGGCACAATTGGATGGTAACTACTTGCGCAAGAGGAAGTATAGGAAAGAAGGCTATGGATAATGCTTCAAGAATACTGGCTGCGTCGGCAATAGATATCCTTACTTCTCCTGATATAATTATAAATGCAAAAAAGGAATTGAGAGAGAGGCTTAACGGCCGGGTTTACAAGAGTCTTGTACCGGAAGGCATAGAGCCGCCTCTTGGACTGAACAAGGACACAATGGAAAAATACAAGAATAAATAAAATCAGTACTATTGAAAAGATGAGCTGTACCCTGTAAAGCAACAGAGTACAGCTTATCTTAATTTATCCAAAAAGTTACTGCCAAAACCCTTGATGTTTCAAGGGCTTTGGTTATTTTGGCTAAGTTTTATAAACGATTGAAAAACCTACTAAATTCCACTGTTTCCATAGTTCGAGAGCACGCGGGCGGATGGATCGTTCACATTGCAGCCCTCCCATTCTTTGTTCGGCATCCAGAAATCCTTTACCATCTCCGCCTGGCCTGGATAGTACTTTTCGAAAATTTCACGGTACAGCAGGCTCTCCTTTGTAAACGGCATTGCAAAGCTGTACTGACGGCGTTTCTCCTCTAAATCCTGATCGGTGTATTCCAATTCCGCATATTCTTTCAGGTGATCGACCATAGAATGACCCACTGCATCGCTGAAAGCTGCTTTTTCACGGTTCAGGATGGATTCCGGAAGCCAGTCTCCCTCGAACGCCTTACGAAGCAGATATTTTCCTTTCCCGTAGGTGTTAAGTTTTTTCTGCGGATCGATCGCCATCACATATTTTACAAATTCAAGATCTCCAAAAGGCACGCGCGCTTCCAGAGAGTTTACAGAGATGCAGCGGTCAGCGCGCAGCACATCATACATGTGGAGCTCCTCAACACGCTTTTTCGATTCCTGCTGAAAGGCCTCGGCGTCAGGAGCAAAGTCGGTATACTTGTAACCGAACAGTTCATCAGAAATCTCACCCGTTAACAGTACGCGGATATCTGTTTTCCTGTGGATATCCTGACATATCAGATACATGCCTATGCTGGCTCGAATGGTGGTGATGTCGTAGGTACCAAGTATGCGGATGACATTCTCAAGAGCAAAAAGAACGTCTTCGCACGAAATGATTACCTCGGTATGGTCTGATTGGAGATATTCCGCTACTTCCCTTGCATAGCGCAGGTCTATGGCATCTTTGTCCATTCCGATGGCAAAGGTTCTGATCGGTTTTCTCAATAGCTTTGCTGCTACTGAGCACACCAGGCTGCTGTCCAGCCCGCCGCTGAGAAGAAAACCGAGAGGTGCGTCTGCAGCAAGCCGTTTTTCTATTCCCGCAATCAGACGGGTGCGGATTCCATCACAAATGGTATCAATATCGTCGGTGCAGTATTCTTCAACGTGAGTGATATCGCAGTATTGTACGAACTTTCCGTCTGCGTAGTAATATCCGGGAGGGAAAGGAAAGATCTTTTCGCAAAGTTCCACCAGATTTTTTGCTTCGCTGGCAAAAATGATAGAACCGTCGGACAGATATCCATAAAACAAAGGGCGGATACCGATCGGGTCACGTGCGGCAATCAATGATTTGGTCTTATCGTCATATATGATCAGCGCAAACTCAGCATCAAGCATCTTGAACATTTCCAGCCCATATTCCCGATAAAGCGGTAGCAGCACTTCACAGTCGGAATCGCTGATAAAGCGGTATTTGCCGGAAAGCTTCTCCTTCATCGGATGAAAATTATAAATTTCACCATTGCAGACCACATAGTCCTCATCCAGCTGAAATGGCTGCATGCCTTGCGGATGAAGGTCCATGATAGCGAGACGGTGAAAACACATACAGCAGGACCCTGCCTCTGCTATGCGGGACATATCCGGTCCCCTTGATATCGTTTTGTCGAAACACTCCTTTGCTTTTGCATAGTCGACACTGTCTTTGCAAAAACCCATAATTGAACACATAAATAACACCTCCAAATAAAAATGCAGCCAAACATCCTATTTAATAGGACGAATAGCTGCGAATCCGCGGTGCCACCTATGTTACTGCAAAAGCAGTCACTTTTAAAGGCTCAAACAAGCCCGTACGGTCTAACGTACCGCCCGACGTCGCACCTACTGGCTGCAAAGCAGTTTTCAGATTGAAGCTCCGGAGTGTTATTCGCGTAAACTCTTGTACGGGATTTTCACTATCTCCCGATCACTGTAACAGAACTTTTACGGTACTTGTCTCCATCAACGCATGTATCATTTTTTATTTTATATGTTCAGTATCTTAACAGTAAGATGACTCCGTGTCAATACTATTTTTCAAAAAAAATATTTTGAATATTATAAAAATTCTTATTGACAACTTTTGCGGATGGGAATATAATCAACCGAAATAAGAGCAAAGGCGCTCCTCAAGGTAATCAAGAGGATCCTTTGCTCTTTTATTTTTTTATATGACACTTGAAAGGAGCGTTGAAAATGAGCAAGTACACAAAAGAGGACATCGTCCGTATTATCGAAGAACAAAATATCAAATTTATCCGAATGCAGTTCACAGATATATTCGGCCAATTGAAGAATGTAGCGATCACCTCATCTCAGATTGAGAAGGCACTGAACAATCAGATTATGATAGACGGCAGTTCCATCGAAGGGTTTGCACGTATCCAGGAATCGGACATGTATCTGTATCCGGATCTGGACAGTTTTGTCGTTTTACCTTGGAGATCCCAGTATGGAGAAGTTGCACGACTGATCTGTGATGTATATAATCCTGACGGTACACCTTTTCTCGGAGATCCGCGAGGCGTATTGAAGAGAGTATTGGCAAAGGCTGCAGAAAAAGGCTATACCTTCAATGTGGGTCCGGAATGTGAATTTTTCCTGTTTCAAACCGATGAAGAAGGGAAACCTACAATTAAAACAAATGATGAAGCAGGATATTTTGATTTAGGACCTCTTGACAACGGCGAAGGAACCCGTCGTGAAATCTGTCTGACACTGGAAGAAATGGGGTTTGAAATCGAAGCGTCCCATCATGAGGTTGCTGCAGGGCAGCACGAAATCGACTTTAAATATGAAGATGCCCTATCGACGGCTGACAACATTATGACATTCAAATTGGCCGTAAAAACCTTGGCGAAGAAGAACGGGCTCCATGCTACCTTCATGCCGAAACCGATTTTTGGAATCAACGGCTCAGGAATGCACACCAACATGTCTTTGTTCAAGGATGGTAAAAACATTTTCTTTGATGAGAAAGGCAATTATCAACTTTCTGACATAGCATACAGCTTCATCGCCGGTCTGCTGCTTCATATAAAAGGGATGACCGCGGTTACGAATCCACTTGTAAACTCTTACAAGCGTTTAGTTCCAGGTTATGAAGCACCTTGCTATCTGGCATGGTCGGCAAAGAACCGAAGCGCATTGATTCGAATTCCGGCTGCGCGAGGCCAAAGTACAAGAGTGGAACTTCGATGTCCTGACCCGGCCTGCAATCCATATCTTGCTCTGGCGCTCTGTCTTGCTGCCGGATTGGATGGAATTGAAAAAGGCCTGAAAGAACCACCGGAGATCGTAAAAAACATCTTTGCGATGGATAATGCTGCCCGTAAGGAAGAGGGCATTGAAAACCTGCCGTCTACTCTTGCCGGAGCACTGGATGAACTGGAAAATAACGATCTGATGAAGGAAACTCTTGGAAGCCATGTGCTGGAAAACTACATTTCCGGTAAGCGGGCGGAATGGGACGAATACAGAACCAATGTCAGCAGCTGGGAGTGTGAAAAATATATTATTGCTTATTAAATGGAGCTTTTTAAGGGAGTGGTAGTTGTGAAGAAGATCATCGTTGCTTTTGAAAGTGAGATGAATTATCGCCGCATCATGAATCTTCTTGAACTTGAGGGAATTCCGGTCAGAAAAGGCTGCCGTTCAGGAGCCGAGGTGATCCGGTCTATCAACAACATAGAAGGGGACATTGTGGTCTGCGGTTACAAGCTAACCGACATGACTGCTGTTAATCTTGCCAATGATTTGGACAGAAGTGCCATGATGATCGTGATTGCGGATTCTGACCAACTGGATTATGTACAGCAGGAGGACGTTGTCAAACTGCATGCCCCAATCTCCCGAAGCGATCTGCTGGCTACTGTCACGATGCTTCTCAGAATAGATAAGACAGCCATGAGACCCGAAAGGATACATCGAAGTGATGAGCAGGAGCAGTTGATCCGAAAAGCGAAGGAGCTTTTGATGATTAAAAACCATATGACAGAGGCTCAAGCCCATCGATTCATCCAAAAAATGAGCATGGATACAGGTTCGAAACTGATCGAAACTGTACGTACCATTCTTGAGATTTACTAATCTAATCGTTTATCAATCCAACAGCAAAGGTGTTGTGTGGATATCTCTGAGGGGACATCCGCGCTGCACCTTTTTTTTATAGAAAAGGAGGGATTACTATGAATACCGGAGATACAGCTTTTGTACTGATCTCGACAGCCCTGGTCATGTTTATGACACCAGGCCTGGCATTTTTTTATGGCGGGATGGTAAGAAGAAAAAATGTTCTGAATACAATCATGTCATCATTCTTTATTATTGGACTGGCATCAGTGATGTGGGTCCTGATCGGATATACCATGTCTTTCGGGAAGGATATCGGCGGAGTTGTCGGCAACTTCCAATGGTTTGGATTTAACGGCGTGACATGGGATCCGAACAGTGATTATTCCGCAACGATACCACATAATCTTTTTGCAGCATTTCAAATGATGTTTGCTGTGATCACCCCTGCTCTCATCACGGGAGCTCTTGTAGAGAGGATGAAATTCTCTGCTTTGTTTCTATTTATCGCAGCATGGTCAATTCTGGTTTATTATCCGCTTGCTCATATGATGTGGGGAGTAGGAGGTGTTTTGAGAGAACTGGGTGCCGTAGATTTCGCGGGAGGTAACGTGGTACATATCAGTTCCGGTGTTTCTGCATTGGCAGCATCGATCATTCTCGGAAAACGAAGAGGTGTAGGAATGACAGCCTATCATCCTCACAACATTCCTCTTGTTGTTCTGGGAGCGGCAGTACTTTGGTTTGGATGGTTCGGATTTAATGCCGGCAGCGCGCTTGGCGCAAACGGCCTGGCAGTACATGCCTTGATGACGACTAACACTTCTGCGGCATCCGCACTTCTGTCATGGATGCTGATCGAGAGAATATTCAGAGGCAAACCAACATTGCTTGGTGCCGCGACAGGTGCTGTCGTAGGCCTTGTGGCGATCACACCGGGAGCCGGTTTTGTACCGATTTGGGCGTCAATTGTGATCGGTTTTGTTGCCAGTCCCCTCAGTTACTTTGCTTTGTCAACTCTTAAATCAAAATTAGGTTATGACGATGCTCTGGACGCTTTCGGATGTCATGGCATAGGCGGCATCTGGGGCGGAATCGCCACCGGATTGTTGCAAAATCGTCTATCAACGCTGCAGCGCAATGGAATGGTCTGGCCTATGGCGAAACTCATCTTTTTATTGCACAGCTGATCAGCATCGCTGCATCAATCCTGATTGCTCTGGTAGGGACGAGTCTGGTACTCTTTGTCCTTGGCAGGATCATGACGATCAGAGTAGGACAGGAAGATGAAGCGAAGGGCCTGGACGTTTCCGAACATAGTGAGAGTGCTTATCCCGCATTTCAGGGGATGGATTAAGGAGGTAATGCTTTATGAAAAAAATAGAAGCTATTATACAGCCGAGCAAGCTGGAAGAATTAAAAGCCGCATTAAATGTTATGGATATCATCCCTGGTCTTACGATCACACAGGTCATGGGTTGCGGCGAGCAAAAGGGCTGGAAGGAATTCTACAGAGGTACGGAACTGTATTTGAATTTTCTTCCTAAGATTGGAATTACAATTGTGACACCGGATGAAAAGGTTGATATGATCATCGATGCCATTATCGACATCGCACGGACAGGAGAGCCCGGAGATGGAAAGATATTTGTTAGTGATGTGGAGAGAGTGATCAGGATCAGAAACGGAGAAGAGGATGATGAACAATGAAAAGCAAACAAGGTTTACCAGTAAAGCAAGGTCTCTATGACCCGAATTTTGAACATGATGCCTGCGGCATGGGCTTTGTTGTAAATGTCAAAGGAGAAAAATCTCATGATATTATAGACGAGGCATTAACAGTTCTTGAAAATTTATCGCATAGAGGTGCGAGCGGAGCAGATGAGGATACAGGCGACGGAGCTGGTATCCTCGTCCAGATACCACATGATTTTTTTTCCAGAGAGTGTGAAGTACTGGGATTTAAGATTCCGAAAAAGGGGAATTATGGTGTCGGCATGATATTTGCCCATAAGTATGAAGACTTCCGAAAAGTACAGATGCAAACCTTCGAAAGTATTGTAGAAGAAGAAGGACAGAAGGTACTGGGCTGGAGAGAAGTTCCCATTGATCGGTCTGTGATCGGCGCCGGTGCAAAATCCGTAATTCCACGGTTCATCCAGGTATTCATTGAAAAAAACCCCCAGCTTACGGATGATATGGAGTTTGAAAGAAAACTCTATGTCATCCGAAAAAAAGCGGAAAATACGATTGTGCCGATGTGTGCAGAAAAAGGAGGAACGTTCTATGTGTCCAGTTTGTCTTCAAAGACTTTGGTATATAAAGGCATGCTGACAGCGGAACAATTAAGGAATTTTTATTTAGATCTTTCCGATCTTGATTTTATATCTGCTCTGGCAATGGTTCATTCCAGATTTAGCACCAATACATTTCCTAGCTGGGAGAGAGCACACCCGAACCGTTATCTGGTACATAACGGTGAAATCAATACAATTCGCGGCAATGTGAACTGGATCAAGGCAAGGCAAAATTGCATTCTTGATTCCCCGTATTTTGAAGATATTCAAAAAATCTATCCGATTATTGATGAATCCGGAAGCGATTCCGCCATGTATGACAACTGTCTTGAGTTCCTGTATCTGACCGGCAGATCTCTGGCGCATTCCATCATGATGATGACGCCGGAGCCTTGGGAAAAAAATAATCAAATGTCTCAATCTAAGAAAGAGTTTTATAAGTTCAATAGTTTTCTGATGTCACCTTGGGATGGCCCTGCTGCCATCGGATTCTCCGATGGAACTGTTATCGGAGGGATCCTTGACAGAAACGGCCTGAGACCTGCGAGATACTATGTGACAAAAGATAACAAAGTCATACTGGCATCCGAGGTCGGAGTGATCGACATCAATCCGGAAAAAATTCTTTCCAAGGGAAGGCTGGAGCCGGGTAAAATGCTTCTGATCGATACGGAGAAACAACGGATCATTTCCGATGAAGAAATCAAGGAAGGAGTCTCAGCAGGCCAGCCGTACAGCGAGTGGAATAAAAAACACTTTCTGGATATGAATGATATTCCTGCAGTGTCGTCAACGACGGCAATACCTGATGGAGAACTGCTCAAGCTGCAAAAAGCGTTTGGATATACCTATGAGGATATTATGAAAACAGTGCAGCCAATGGCAGTGGAAGCTCAGGATCCGCTTGGCTCAATGGGAATGGATTCGCCTCTTGCGGTTCTTTCTGAAAAGCCGCAGATGCTTTATCTGTATTTTAAACAGCTGTTTGCTCAAGTGACAAACCCTCCGATCGACGGAATCCGTGAAGAAATGATCACCTCCAGCAGTATCCAGCTGGGAGCGGATGGAAATCTTCTTGATCCTGATGACTCGAAAGCTGCCTGTATTTTACTGGAGCATCCGATCCTTACTGATGATCAGCTTACCTCGCTGAAGAATCTTCAGGATAAGCGATTCAGAATAGTTTCAATTTCCATACTCTACCCTGTTAACGACGGAGCTAGAGCAATGGAAAAGGCCCTGGAGCGTATCTTCCGGGAATCGGACAAAGCCATAAAGGAAGGAGCAAATATCATCATTCTTTCCGACAGAGGAGTGAATAGTGAATATGCTTCAATTCCGGCACTTCTGGCCTGTTCGGGATTGCACCATCATCTCGTAAGAAAAGAAAACAGAATCAGTATTGGGATTGTAATGGAATCAGGAGAACCGAGAGAGGTGCATCATTTCTGCACGTTGATCGGGTATGGCGCAACAGCGGTCAATCCTTATCTGGCATATGAAACAATCGAGAATCTGGCAGAGAAAAACATGCTGGCAGGATTCAGTGCCGAGGAGGGGAAAAAGAACTTTATCAAGGCAGCCGTCAAAGGCATCATGAAGGTCATGACAAAGATGGGGATTTCGACCATGGAAAGCTATTATGGATCGCAAATTTTCGAAGCTATCGGTATAAGTAAAGACGTGATCGACAAATATTTTACCATGACTCCTTCTCGTTTGGAAGGCATCGGCCTTGCGGAAATCGCTAAAGAGAACAAGATGAGGCATGAAAGTGCTTACGATCCAGCTTCCCCATATACGGACACGCTGGAAGTGGGCGGACATTTTCAATGCAAGGATAACGGAGAGATTCATTTATACAACCCAGAGACGGTATATCTGCTGCAGAAGGCATGTAGAGAAGGCAACTATTCTCTGTTTAAAAAATATACAAGTAAAATCAACGACGAACAGGTCTTTACGTTACGTCAGTTAATGGACTTTAAATACAATCCGGAAGATGCAGTTCCTATTGAAGAAGTGGAGCCGGTGGATGAAATCGTGAAAAAGTTCAAGACGGGAGCAATGTCCTATGGTTCTATCAGCAAGGAGGCACATGAATGCCTTGCCATTGCAATGAACCGGCTTGGAGGAAAGAGTAACACCGGTGAAGGGGGAGAGGACCCCGAGCGTTTCAAACCGATGGAAAACGGAGACACGAAGAACAGTGCAATCAAACAGGTCGCTTCCGCGAGGTTTGGAGTAACCAGCAATTACCTGGTCAATGCAAAGGAAATCCAGATTAAAATGGCGCAAGGTGCGAAACCGGGTGAAGGCGGACAGCTGCCTGGAAATAAGGTTTATCCCTGGATTGCAAAAGAAAGACATTCCACGCCAGGTGTCGGGCTCATTTCACCGCCGCCCCATCATGATATTTATTCCATCGAAGATCTGGCAGAACTGATCCATGATCTGAAAAATGCCAACAGAGATGCCAGGATCAATGTCAAGCTGGTATCTGAAGTCGGTGTAGGCACTGTTGCGGCCGGAGTGGCAAAGGGTAAGGCTGATGTCATTCTGATCAGCGGATATGACGGCGGTACCGGCGCATCCCCTCGTACCAGTATTCGCAACACCGGTTTGCCATGGGAGCTTGGACTGGCAGAAGCACACCAGACTTTGCTTCTCAACAGGCTTCGGGACAGAGTTGTATTGGAAACAGATGGGAAACTGATGTCCGGCAGAGATGTAGTAATTGCAGCGATGCTTGGTGCGGAAGAATTCGGTTTTGCAACAACGCCTCTCATTACATTGGGCTGCGTGATGATGCGTGTATGTAACTTGAATACCTGTCCGGTTGGAATCGCTACGCAGGATAAAGAGCTGCGTAAGAATTTCAGCGGTAAACCGGAATATGTGGAGAATTTTATGCGTTTTATTGCTCAGGACATGCGTGAAATCATGGCAAAACTCGGTTTCCGTTCCGTCAGAGAAATGGTGGGCCGTACAGACAAGCTGAGATCAAAGGAAAATCTGAGCCATTGGAAAGCCAAAAACCTTGATTTGTCAGGAATCCTCTATCAACCGTATGTCAGTGCGGAAGTGGGAAGATGTTTCAGCACAAAGCAGAACAATTCCCTGGAGAAGTCTCTGGACCTGATGAAGCTGCTTAGAATGTGCCAGCCGGCACTGGAATGCCAGAAACCGATGCGTGCAAAACTTAAAATCAACAATGTGAACCGAGTAGTAGGAACCATTGTTGGCAGTGAAATTACTAAAAAATATGGGGATGTGGGTCTTCCAGAGGATACGATAAAAATGACCTTTGTCGGTTCTGCAGGTCAAAGCTTCGGAGCTTTCATTCCGAAAGGAATGACGCTGGAGCTGGAGGGGGATTCCAATGACTATATCGGCAAGGGGCTGTCCGGAGGAAAAATTATAGTCTATCCTTCGAAAGATGCCAAGTTTGTACCGCAAGATAACGTAGTGATTGGAAACGTGGCTTTCTATGGGGCAACCGGCGGAGAAGCCTACATCAACGGAATCGCCGGAGAACGTTTTTGTGTGAGAAACAGCGGCATTCAGGCTGTTGTGGAAGGAGTAGGAGACCACGGATGTGAATATATGACCGGGGGAAAGATTGCGGTGCTTGGAAAAACAGGAAGAAACTTCGGCGCAGGCATGTCGGGCGGAATCGCCTATGTGCTTGATTTGGATGAAAGCCGCTGCAATCGTTCGATGATTGAGTTTAAGGAAATTGACAGCGAAGAGGAGCAGAATGAACTTAGGGGTATGATAGAAAAGCATGTAATTTATACAGGAAGTCCGCTCGGCAAAGTGCTGCTTTCTGACTGGAGGTACAGTATTGGTAGATTTATGAAGATCATACCTCATGATTACAAGAGAATGCTGAAGAATATCGAGCAGGCTTATCATCAAGGGCTTTGCGGAGAAGAAGCACTGATGGCTGCTTTTGAGAACTTCAGTCAGAATGGATCTGAATCCATAGAACAACTTTAAAGGAGGGATGCGTAATGGGTAAGGTAACAGGATTCTTAGATTATCAAAGAGTCGATCAGAAAAAAAGGTCTCCCGAAGAACGGATGAAAGACTGGGATGAACTGCGGATCCCTCAGGATACGGAAGAACTCAGAATACAAGGAGCAAGATGCATGAACTGCGGAATTCCCTTCTGCCATGGCGGTGTTATTCTGAACGGAATGGCGGCAGGCTGCCCGATCCGTAATTTGATTCCCGAATGGAATGAACTGGTCTACCTAGGCCGGTGGGAAGAGGCCTATAAACGGCTGGCCCGGACCAATCCGTTTCCGGAATTTACGGCACGGGTATGTCCGGCACCTTGTGAGGGCTCCTGTACAGAGGGGCATATCTTAAAGCCGGTGGCTATCAACAGTCTGGAATATGCTATTATTGAGAAGGCCTTTGCTGAAGATTGGGTGAAGCTGAAAGTCCCTGTCAAAACCGGAAAGTGTGTGGCTGTTATAGGATCAGGACCTTCGGGACTTTCCGCTGCTTATTATCTGAATTCAGTGGGGCATGAGGTAACGGTCTATGAACGGCAGGACAGACCGGGAGGATTGCTGATGTATGGCATTCCCAATATGAAACTGGATAAAAAGGTCGTTCAAAGAAGAATTGATCTATTAGTAAATTCAGGGGTAAAATTTATCATGAATACAGAAGTGGGGAAGGACATCAATGCTCAGACGATCCTGGAAAATTATGATGCAGTAATTCTGTGCTGCGGTGCAACGAAAGCAAGAGGACTCCAAGTGGAAGGAAGCGATCTGAACGGTATCTATTATGCAGTCGATTTTCTGAGATCAAACACAAAAAACCTTTTGAATTCAAAACAAATCGGCAACGGATTTATCAACGCAAAAGGAAAAGACGTGATCATCATTGGCGGCGGAGATACCGGAACAGATTGTGTAGGGACATCGATCAGACATGGCTGCCGAAGCGTAAACCAATTGGAAATTCTGCCTATGCCGCCGGAAATACGGCAAAGCGAGACGAATCCATGGCCGGAATGGCCTCTCAAGGGTAAGACTGACTACGGGCAGGAGGAAGCCATCTGTCTGTATGAAAAAGACCCGAGAAATTTTTGTATTTCCACGAAAAAAATCACTGGTGACGAAAGTGGCAATATAAAAGAAATACACACTGTTGAAGTGGCATGGACGAAGAATGCTGCAGGAAAGCTTATTTCAAAGGAAGTCGCCGGAAGTGAAAAGGTATGGAAGGCGGATATGATTCTTCTGGCTATGGGATTTTTGGGGCCGGAGGATACGATCCCGAATGAACTGGGATTGGCAAGAGATCTAAGGAGCAATGTGAAAGCGGAGTATGGAACATTTGAAACGAATCAGGATAAGGTATTTGCAGCAGGCGATATGAGAAGGGGTCAAAGCCTTGTCGCCTGGGCAATCCAGGAAGGAAAATTGGCAGCAAAAGCAGCCGATCAATATTTGACCGGCCAGAGTGTGATACGATAAAACTAAATAGGGTTTTCAGCTGTTAAAAGCACTGATTGAAGTTGATCGTTTGCTTTTAACATGAAAACCCATGAATAAAAATGATAAAAGTTTAAATTCTGAAAGCAAATGATGCGAATATTACATATATCATTCTTTCGGATCAAATAAAGCAGTGCTGAGATATTTTTCTCCACGGTCGGGAAAAGCTACGACAACAAATCCTTCATCCAAATCTTTGATGCATTCCAAAGCGGCAACCATAGCGGCACCGCTGCTCATGCCTACAAAAATGCCTTCATTCTTTACTATGGCCCGGGACATGGCAAAAGCTTCTTCCGATTCAATCATGACCGTTCTGTCAATTTTGGACGGATCGTAAATTTCCGGAACGATTGCTTCTTCCATGTTCTTGAGGCCTTGAATGTAATGACCGCGGACCGGTTGGGCTTCTACAATCTGAATATTGGGGTTTTTATCTTTTAATCCCATTCCTACTCCCATCAGGGTACCGGATGTGCCCAGTGCGGAAACATAATGAGTTACTTTTCCGTTTGTGTCTTCCCAGATTTCATTTGCAGTTGTTTCATAATGCGCCAGTTTGTTGTATTCATTGGAAAACTGGTTTGGCATAAAATATTGCTCCGGATAATTCTGAACCAGTTCATGAGCTTTCTTAATAGCGCCGTCGGTTCCCAGGGAAGCGTCTGTGAGCAGAACCTTTGCTCCAAAAGCTTCGATCATTTTACGGCGTTCAACAGAAACTGCCTCACTTAATACGATCAGGACAGAATAACCTTTTATCGCACCGATCATAGCCAGACCGATCCCTGTGTTGCCGGAAGTAGGTTCGATGATCGTTTTGCCGGGGGTCAGAGCACCACATTCTTCTGCCTGCTCGATCATTTTCAATGCGATACGATCCTTGATGCTCCCGGTGGGGTTAAAACCTTCTACTTTTGCATATAACGGAATCTGAGGTTTTGGATTTAACCGGTTTATTCTCACTAATGGTGTATGACCGATAGTGTCCAGAATATTATCATACATTTGTATATTCCTCCTATTTCTATAGTATTACTATAACATAGTCATAGGATATTTCAAGACGAGAAGTAAAAATAAAAAAGGGGCTATCTCTTACAAAATAGATTTCATTATATGATGAAAATAGGTAATATGAGCAGAATATCATAAAGATTTTTGCGAATATTACCTATATCAATTTTTTGCAAATCTATTTTTAAGGCAGCCCGTTTTTTTATAATATATGCTTTTCGGAATGGAAAATATGTTTTAGATCTTTTTCCAGAGGTTACTCAGCTCCTGCATCTTTGCACTGTCGTTTGCAATCTCCCCGGCCTCAGATGCACTGATCGACTGATCAAAAATAATGTCCCAGCCAAGATAATCGCAAATACACTCGAATTGCCCGCTGATCAAGTTGTACTCCCTGTCTTCCAAATCGGCTTCACCAACCACTACAAGGCCAATCTTCTTTTTCTGCTGTTTGAGTTGGTCATCTTTTGAAAATAATTTATCGATTACCATTTTCAACTGAGCGGTGATGCCCCAGTAATAGACCGGAGTTCCGAAAACAACGACATTCGCATCAGATATCTTTTGTACGATTTCCTTACTGTCATCAGGTGAAATACAATTACCGCCGTTTTCTTTGCAGGAATTGCAGTTTGTACAGCCGCTTAATTTATGCTTTGTAACATCGATCAGTTCCACTTCCGCGGACGGAATATTAGACTGAATGCCTTTCGATATTTCCTTTAAAGCAGTTCTTGTGTTGCCATTCAATCGAGGGCTGCCGTTTAATATTAAAATTTTCAAGACGAAATCACTCCTGTTCTTTCTGATATGATAATATAAAATCAATAAATATTAATGTTATATTAACACAATTAAAGATTTATTTTGATCAGAAAAGAATGAATCGCAATATAATTATTAATTTCAGCAATATAATTGACCAATATGAAGGAAATTCGAGCTACATTATTATAGGAGACCTATATCAAATAAACAATATTTTAAATAAAAAAGCGGGTGAAAATATGTCGGAAAAGTATGTTATCGGTGTTGATCTTGGTACAACCGCTTTTAAAGCTGGTCTGTTCAATGATAAGGGAATCGTTGTCTGTACACATACACAGGAGCATTCTCTTATGACACCGGCGCCTCTTACTGTGGAGCAAAGTGCTGAAAATTACTGGAAAGCATTCAAAATCAGTGTAAAAGGCTTAATGGAAAAATCACATATTGAAAAAGACAGCGTTATTTCTCTGAGTATTTCCGCTCAAGGGGAAACCATGGCTTTTTTTGATCGCAATATGAATCCCATAGGCAATTTTATCGTATGGATGGATACCAGACCTCAGGAAGAAGCTGGAATAATCAATTCCTGGTTTTCTGCCGACGAAATTCTGAACGTCACGGGACAGGGTAAAATCACATCATTATATCCGGCCTGTAAGGTGTTATGGGTGAAGCGAAATTATCCGGAGATATTTCAAAAAACATTCAAAATTATGCTGCTGGAGGATTATATCTTCTACCTGCTGACCGGAAAGATCTGCGGAGAAGGTTCTCTTTGGTGCACCTCCTATCTGTGGAATATCAATACAAAAAAATGGTGGAACAAAATGCTGTACCTTCTTGATGTGCGGGAGGATCAGCTTCCGGAAATCGTAGAGTCAACAACCTGTTTAGGGAAAATCATTCCTTCGGTAGCAGAGGAATTGGGTTTGTCAGAAAACCTCGAACTGGTTATGGGGGGACTGGATCAACTATGCGGAGCAATTGGTGTCGGCAATGTGGAACCAGGGGTTTTCTCGGAAAGCACAGGTGCTGTAGTTGCAGTATGTACGATGTCGAACGGAATTGTGCTGGACCGTGATGGGGAGCTTCCGTGTTTTTTCGGAGCGGTTCCGGGACAGTTTATGCTGCATGCTGGGGCGAAAGGCGGAATCATCTACCGATGGCTGCGTGACGTTTTCTGTACGGAAGAACTGGCAATTCAGGACAAAGGAGGCCCAAGCGCATACCAACTAATGGATGAACAAGCATCCAAAATTCCGGCAGGCAGTGAAGGACTGGTCGTTTTGCCTTATTTCGGAGGCGCGGGTGCGCCTGAGACGGATCAGTATGCGAAGGGTATGATTTATGGTCTGGGTCTGCAGCATACAAAACCTCATATCATCAGAGCGTTTATGGAAGCTGTTGCAGTAAATATCTACCGAATGGTTCAGTACAGTGAGAAAATTACCGGGAAAGAGATCAAGGAAATCAGATCTCTTGGCGGAGGGGCAAACAGTCCTCTTTGGTGTCAGATCAAAGCTGATGTCATGGGTCGGCCTGTGGTGACAATGAAAAATGTTCAGGATGCTGCCTGTCTGGGTGCCGCAATCATCGCAGGTGTAGGCATAAATTTATGGCCGTCCATTTCACAAATCGCTTCGGAGATAACAGAAATAGACAAAGTTTATTTGCCAAATCCCGAAAATCGTGCTGCTTATGATGAACTGGCTGAAAAATATGCATTGCTGGTCGACAGCATCAAAGGAAAAACGGATCAGCTATAATAAAGCTAAATTATATATGGATCGATTAGAATTAGAACGGATATAACGAAGAAAAAGGAGGAATTGATGTGAACCCAAAATTGATTGTTTTTTTAACATGGCATGATGTAACGGTTGAAAACGCGAAGGAGATTTTCCTCGAAGCAAAGGATGCGCCCGCGGAATACTGGGGGATAAAAATAGAAGGTACTACTCCGGAAAGCATGCATGATTTGGTGAAATGTATGAAGGATGCCGGGAAAAGAACATTTCTTGAAGTACTCGCCGTCGATGAGGAAAGCTGCCTGAAAGCTGTTTCTCAGGCGAAGGACTGCGGGATCGATCAGATACTGGGGACTGTTTATTATGAAAGCGTCGAGAAAGCGGCTGCAGAAGCGGGAATCGCTTATTCTCCTTTTGTGGGACTCGATATGGTAACAACACGGCTCAGAGGTTCGATCAATGATATTGTTTCCGAGGCATTGGAAGTTGAAAAAAAGGCAGTGTTTGGAATCAATCTCTCTGGTTATCGTTACATAAGCGGTGATCCTGAAGAATTGATCCGTGCACTGACATCCAAACTGAAGAAGCCTTTGAGCATTGCCGGCAGCGTCGACAGCTTTGAAAAGATGGCGTTTCTGAAGCAGCATAACGTATGGGCTTTTACGATGGGAGGAGCCTTATTTGAGAAAAAGTTCGGAGAGACCTTTTCCGAGCAAATCAGAATCGTTAAGGAATATTTAGAAAAGTAATCCAATAATGAAATGTCAAGAAAGAGAGAAAAAAAGTGATAAAAATAGTAAATACTTTTTTATCTGATCATTATCCTGATTTAAAGATCACTGCAAAAATGGATGCCTTCAATCGAAATATCGTAACGCTCAGCGGTGAATGTAAATCATGGCAGCAGGTTGTCGATATCGGGCATTCTGTTGCCAAAATAGATGGAATCAAAAACGTCGTAAATGATCTGATCGTGGAAGGTATGGAAATTCCTCACAAAGACTATTCCCCTTATGTTTTGCAAGGAGAAAAACTTGGGGTCATGGATGAGGCTGATGTCGTAATCATCGGTCTCGGTATCACGGGATGTGCGATTGCCCGTACTTTATCGAAGTACGATCTCAAGATAGTTGCGATCGATATGGGTGAAGATGTGGCAACCGGGGCAAGCAAGGCAAATAATGGAGGAATCCATCATGCAGGCGGCGTTAAACCGGGGACACTCAAGGCAAAATTAAGTGTGCGCGGGAATCGAATGTATGATGACTGGGCAAAAGAGCTGAACTTTGAATTCAACCGCTGCGGGGATCTTCTTTTTATTGAAAACGAAGAATACAAGGATGGATTATATGAGGAATATAAAGTTGCCCTTGAAAACGGTGATTATCAGCCCGAATTGGTCAGCGGAGACCGGGCACTGGAAATAGAACCAAAGCTTGCGGAGTATGGGATCAAGCCAAAACTGGCATTGTGGCTTCCATCTCAGGGCAGGGTACATACCTATGAGGTCGCGGTCGCATTGATCGAAAATGCTGCTTCCAACGGTGTAAAAGTAGTATTTGATTGTACGGTGTGCCAAATCTATACAGAAAACGGAGATGTCACCGGAGTTTTGACTAACAAAGGGCTGATCAAAACGAAGTACATCATCAATGCGGCAGGCGTTTATGCAGATGAAATATCAGAAATGGCAGGAGACAGGTGTTTTACCATCCACCCGCGAAAGGGAACGATCGCCATTATGGATAAAAATAAACCACCGATGTATGAGCATCTGACAGGACATTTTATGCCTGCGGAGGTACAAAAAAGAAATTCAGAATCAAAAGGCGGGGGAATGGAGTTTACCCCGTCCCGCAATATCCTGATCGGTCCTTCTGCAACAGAGGTTCCTGATAAAGAAGATGTGGAGACGACTTCGGAGGAATTGGATTTTGTGATGCGCATCAACGAGAATTCCAAGGTCTCGAAGGCTGATATTATAAGAATTTTTGCAGGTGCAAGACCCGCTGACTACAGTGAGGATTTTGTAATCGGGATGTCGCCGGTCGCTCATGGCTTTATCAATGCGGGCGCGATCCAGTCTCCCGGCGTGGGGGCTTCTCCGGCAGTTGCGGAAATGGTGGGAAATATTCTTTTGGAGGATGCCGAAAATAAAGGGTTTAAGATCAATAAAGATGAAAATTATAATCCTTTAAGAGCAAAAAAAGTGAAGTTTGCCAACCTTTCCAGAGAGGAACAGGATCAATTGATCGCCGAACGTCCCGAATACGGACATATCATATGCCGATGTGAAACAATTACGGAAGGCGAGATCCTTGATGCGATCCATTCTCCTGTCGTTCCAACCAGTATCGATGCGATCAAAAGACGTACACGGGCAGGCATGGGACGCTGTCAGGGCGGCTTCTGCCAGCCAAGGGTCCTGGAAATTCTGGCAAGAGAATTGGGTCTGGATTGGATTGCGGTCAATTTGCACGGGAACGGGTCCAACATCTTAAAGACTGACAATCGTCAGCAGCAACAGAACGAGGCAGGTGATCAGGTTTGAAAAAAATATCTGTAGATATTGCAGTGATCGGAGGAGGGCCTGCAGGAATGGCCGCTGCCCTGGAGGCAAAGAAACAGGGAATCCAGAGGGTCGTATTGCTGGAACGGGATTTTGAACTCGGCGGTATTCTTCCACAGTGTATTCATGATGGATTTGGTTTGCTGAGTTATGGGGAAAGCATGACCGGAAGCGGATATGCACAGAAATATATCGATGAAATCAAAAAAACGGATATTGAAGTGTTTCTTGAAACAATGGTGCTTGAAATTGCGGATGATAAAAAAATTTATGCCTGCAACAGTACAAACGGAATCATAGAAATTCAATGCGGCGCTATGATACTGGCGATGGGTTGCCGGGAAAGAACTGCCGGACAAATCCTGCTGCACGGATATCGCCCCCAGGGGATCATGACAGCCGGAAGTGTTCAGAGATATATCAATATTGAAGGGTATTTGCCAGGTAAAAAAGCTGTGATCCTGGGATCCGGAGATATCGGTCTTATTATGGCCCGCCGTATGGCCCTTGAGGGGATCGAAGTAAAAGGGGTTTATGAGGTGATGCCTTACCCCGGAGGCTTGACGAGAAACATTGTACAGTGTCTGCAGGATTATGATATCCCGCTGCATTTGTCACATACGGTAACCAGGGTGCATGGAAAGCACAGCATGGAAGGTGTAACGGTGGCGGAGCTGGATGGATCCGGAAATCCCGTTGGAGGAACAGAAAAATTTATTCAATGTGATCTTTTGGTGCTGGCAGTCGGACTTATTCCAGAGAATGAGCTTTCAGCAAATGCCGGCATAGAGCTTGATCAAAAAACAAAAGGTCCTGTTTTAGATGAGGATTATATGACCAGTATTCCGGGTATATTTGTAGCGGGAAATGTGTCCGTTGTTTTTGATTTGGTGGATTACGTTTCTGAATCAGGAAGGATCGCCGCAAATGGAGCTGTAAAATATTTAAGAGGTGAGATCCCGGGAGATCTGAAGTACCGGAATGTAAACTGCGGGAATGATATCGGTTTTGTGGTGCCGCAGCGGATAAAATACTGCGAGGGAGAAAAAAATGTCACATTTTTTATGCGGGTCAGGGAACCTCGTAAAAAAGTGACTCTGATCTGTGATGACCCTGAGCATGAAATCCTGAATAAGCATTATCAGGCTGTCGTACCGCCTGAAATGCTGGCATGCAAAGCGAGGATTTCCGGTATGGGGGACATTACATTAAGGGTTGAGGAGGGCAGTTAAATGAAAAATACATATACGTGTATCGTCTGTCCCATGAGTTGTCAAATTACAGTGGAAGAGGAAGGAGAAGATCTGGCGGTCAGCGGATATACCTGTAAAAGAGGGCGTAAATATGCGGTCAACGAGCATAGATCGCCCAAACGTATGGTTACTAGCACCGTCAGAGTGGAAAATGGAATCCTGCGCCGTCTGCCTGTGGTCAGTAATGCTGAAATACCAAAGAGTAAAATGACAGAATGCTTAAAAGCTGTTTATGCAGCAGCGGTTTCAGCACCGGTCAAGTGCGGTGATATAGTCATTTCGAATATATGCGATACGGGTGTAGATATCATTGCATCAAGAGATATTGATCTGTTTCCAGAATCAAAAAAACAATAAACAAGGAGAATTCAATACCAGACACTGGATGTGCTGGAGGGTTTACAAGTGAAAATTATCGATCGATAGGGCGGGATTTCTTCCTGCCCTTTTTATTGATCAGTTTGGCTTTTTATTTATGGCATTATCTTTTTCTTCTTTTTTTTATAAGATTTATAAATATTTTGCAATATTCTAAAAATTTCGGGTATAAATAAAAGAATTACAGAAAAAAATTCTTTACATAATCATAACTAGCTGTTATTATTAAATCCCATGTGTAAAAACAAAGGATATACTATTGAAAATAAGGCACTATACACTAAAATATTTAGTTGAATTAATAAGGAAATTGGAGGAATCAGTATGAAGCCACTAAAAATTGCTTGCACAATGGCATCATTGGCCTATTTTACGACCGGAAGGAGCATCGTTCTGGTCAACGAAACAGACTTTACAGATGTCGCTGGAGTCGTATTGACAGACTTGGATACAAAATGGATCGACACCGTATGCGATACAAAATTCGGCATTCCACTATTTATTATTCTGCGAGACAGAAAGGACCTTGAACATGAGATTACAAGAAAAGCGGATCGGGTCTTTGACTGTGATCATTTGAATAAAAAAGAGATCAGCGAAGAAATCGAAGCGTATGCGATCGAATACCAGGAAAAGGTACTGCCGCCTTTCTTCAAAACATTGTGTGAGTACATGGAGATTCATAATACCCAGTTTGACTGTCCGGGGCATCAAGGCGGACAATACTTCATGAAACATCCATCAGGTCGTTATTTATATGAGTTTTACGGTGAAAACGTTTTCCGAACAGATATCTGCAATGCGGATGTTGCGCTTGGTGACCTTTTGATCCATGAAGGTCCTGCAGCGGAAGCGGAAATGAATGCGGCAAGAGTTTATAATGCGGACAAAACCTATTTTGTCATGAATGGAACCAGCACTGCAAATACAATCACCGTCAATGCGGTCGTAGTACCGGGAGATCTGGTATTATTTGACCGGAACAATCATAAATCTGTCTATAATTCTGTTTTGGTTCAATCCGGCGGACAGGCGGTTTACCTGGAAACTGCCCGTAATCCGTTTGGATTCATCGGCGGTATCGATGAACACTGCTTCCATGAAGATTACTTAAGAGAACTGGCTGCAAAGGTAGATCCGGAAAAAGCGAAAGAACAGAGACCGTTCCGGTTGGCCGTCATCCAGTTAGGAACTTATGACGGCACGATCTACAATGCAAGACAAGTCGTGGATAAGATCGGACATCTTTGTGAATATATCCTGTTTGATTCGGCTTGGGTCGGATACGAGCAATTCATTCCAATGATGAGAGACTGCTCGCCGCTGCTGCTGGAGCTCAACGAGGAAGATCCGGGTATATTTGTAACGCAGTCGGTTCATAAACAGCAGGCAGGCTTTTCACAATCCTCATATATCCATAAAAAAGATAAACATATCAGAGGTCAAAAAAGATATATTGATCATAAGCGATTCAACAATGCGTTCCGGCTGCACACCAGTACCAGTCCGTTCTACCCGTTGTTTGCGGCTCTTGATGTCAACGCGAGGATGCAGGACGGAGAAGCAGGGAAACACTTATGGGCCAACTGTGTTAAAGTCGGCATAGATGCAAGAAAAGACGTTCTGGATCGGTGCACAATGCTCAGGCCTTTTATTCCGCCAACAATCAGAGGAAAAAGGTGGGAAGAATACGATACGGAAGAGATCGCAAATTCAATCGAGTTCTTTAAATTTATACCGGGTGAAAAGTGGCACTCCTTTGAAGGCTACGGTGTGGATCAGTATTTTGTGGATCCGAACAAATTTATGCTTACGACTCCGGGTATCAACACAGATACCGGAGAATATGAGGATTTCGGTGTACCGGCTTCGATCCTTGCCAATTATTTGAGAGAGCACAGGGTCATACCAGAAAAGAATGACCTGAATTCGATTCTGTTTCTGATGACTCCTGCAGAGTCACCTGAGAAGCTGAAATCTTTGGTGGATCAGCTTGTTGAGTTTGAAAAAAAGATTGCAGAGGATGCTCATTTAAGTGCAGTGCTCCCGGAACTTTACCGAACGCATCAGAAACGTTATCAAGGCTATACCATTAGAAGATTATGCCAGGAGATGCACGATTTCTATAAGAAAAACGATGCGAAGACTTACCAGAAGAAACTGTTCAGAGCGGAAACTTTCCCTGAAAAAGTAATGTCACCGCAGACTGCACATTGGGAATTTCTGAAAAATAATACCAGGCTGGTCAAGCTGGATGATATTGTCGGTGAAATCGCATTGGAAGGTGCACTGCCTTATCCGCCAGGAGTATATTGTGTCGTTCCGGGGGAACAATGGAATGAAGTTGCGCAAAAATATTTCCTTACTTTGGAAGAAGGAATCAACCGATTCCCGGGCTTTGCTCCGGAGATCCAGGGCGTTTATCTGGAACAGGAAGACGGCGGCGTAAAGTCGTACGGCTATGTATTGGACAAAAACAGAATCGATTAAAATGAAAATAGGTAATATGAGCAGAATATTTTGAGGATTTATTAACATTTAATTATATAAATAGGGTTTACAGTTGCTAAAAAGCACTGGTTTGGTCGAAAGTTTGCTTTTTAACCTGTAAACCCATGAAAGAAATTAATAAATGTTCAAATTCCGAAAACACGATGCGAATATTACCTGTTTCATTTTCAATATGCAAATATCATGGTGCCAATTTTGATTGAGACTGGCTTAGCTAAAATCCATGAGTTTGTAGTCTTCTCGTCATAATAAAACTGTGCCCCGTTTGTCGGATCGACTCCGCTTAAGGCTTCTTTCGCCGCCCTGATCGAATCGGAATCAGCAGGTTTATTGATCCATCCGTTTACAACAGGAGTAAATTGATAATATCCTTTGATATTTTGATAAATAACTTCTTTGATCGAGTTTGGCCAGTCACTGCTCTCCACCCTGTTCATAACTACGGCTCCTACAGCCACTTTTGCGCTGTAAGGTTCTCCCTGTGCTTCGGCCGTAATTAATCTGGACAGCAGGTCTAAATCATTCGCTGAGTAAACTGCTTCTTTAGTTTGTGTATTTTCTGAAGTGACAGACAGGGTTGAAGTTAAATATGTAGGTATGTTCAAGACCTGGCCAATGTCAAGATAATCAGTATAATTATTGTTTGCCCGTTGTAAAGCAGCCAGAGGTATGTGGTATCTTTGTGCGATCAGGAATAAGGTATCGCCCTTTTGCACTGTATAAGTTTTGCATGAAACATATAGTCTTTGTCCGATATTCAATGAAGTAGTTTGAAGATTGTTATCCTTCATCAGATTTTCTACAGTAGTGCTGAACACCTGCCCGATTTTAAATAATGAGTCACCGCTTACTGCGGTATAGGTGGCTGCAGATGCATTCGCAGGAACAAAGAAAGACAGGCCCAGTGCAAGACCGGTGGTTAACAAGATTGGTTTCATTTTTCTTAGGATCATCATAATTTTTTCCTCCTTTTGCCTTCCGGGTTAGTTGACGGATTAGGGTAGAGGCACCCCGCTTTTTATAAAGCTTCACCCCAAAATTAAATCCCCGGTACTCCTGTTTAGGAGATTCGGCTATAAATTAATTTTAATGCATGAAACATCAGTAATCCAATGGTAACTGTTGGGAATACAGGGGCAATAAAAGATGAATTATGGAAAAACGTGTAGAAATTTTTCATGCATTAACATCCAAAAATCAACATAAATTTTATGTTGGACCTGATATAAATATGGTGTATGTTCGAAAATAATAACAGGAAAGGAAGATACTCATGATAAAAAGCTCAAAGTTACTGTCGTTACTGTTGGTTATGATGATGGTAATAACTTCATTGTTCACTTTTACTTTATTTGCGAAAAATACAGTATCAGCGCGATCTTTGGTTCATAAGCCCGGAGAGACTGCATTTCAGCATATGAAAGTACTGTCGGATGAGATCGGGCCAAGGGTGGCCGGAACGAAAGGTGAAAGTGATGCGAAAGAATATATTTACGATCAGTTTCAAAGAATGGGTTATGAACCAATAACCCAGCACTTCTCTTTTGTTAAAGAGAGTATGGAATATTCCTCATCCAACATTATCGCTGTGAAGCCCGGAAAGTCTTCAGAAGTAGTAATTGTAGGCGGACATTATGATTCTGTATCAGAAGGACAGGGGGCGGATGACAGCGCATCCGGTATCGCAGTAATTATGCAAGTGGCTGAAGTTTTAAAGAATATTAAAACGCCGTATACCATCAAGTTTGTGGCCTTTGGAGCGGAAGAAGCAGGCTTAAAGGGATCGAAATACTATGTGTCTCAAATGAGTAAAGAAGATATCGAAAACACAGTTGCTATGATCAATCTGGACAGCCTCGCGGCAGGCGATAAAATGTATATTTATGGTGACTTAGGTGCAGACGGCTGGGTCAGAGAGCAGGCACTGAATATTGCCAAAAGATTAAAGCTGAATCTTGAAACAAACCCTGGATTAAATGAAGAATATCCTGCCGGTACGACAGGTCTCTGGAGCGACCATGCACCTTTTGTTGACAAAGGCATCCCTTACGGTTATTTCGAGGCAACAAACTGGGAACTTGGAGAATTTGACGGGTATACTCAGACAGTGAAAGACGGTGAGATATGGCATTCAGAAAAAGATACGATCAGCTATATCGAATCAAATTACCCCGGCAGAATAGAGGAACGCTTAAGCACATTCAGTCAGGTCCTATCTGATTTAATAAAATTTATGAATAAGACAAGTATAGCAAAGCAATTATAAGATTTTTATGTTAAAAGAGCTCTGAGGTTTCGGGGCTCTTTTTTATACACATTTCATAACAAAAACAAAAAATATAACCTATGATAAACTATTGACACAAGTAAATTAAGGAAGTAAACTTAAATATTGAGAATATTCTATCATATTGCAGACGTTTGACAGTGAATAATAAGGCATAAGATGACAACTACATAAAAATTGTCAGTATTCATGCTGCAAATGGATAGAATGATAGGATAATTTAACTAAGGAGCAGTTTAAGAAAGAAGTGATTTGATGCTAAGAGGGAACGGATTAATTGATCATTTACTGGCTATTGGACCGTATTTCAAAGAAGTATTTGGAAAAGATCTGGTTGTATGGATCTCGGATACAGACAATATACTGGGGTACTTTGCAGGTGAACATTTTGATGTTGGATCGGATGGAATTTTAGCTGCAGACGACCCGATGCGCATTGCAATGAAAAAAAGACAAACGATAAAAACCAATATGCCTGCGGGGATTGCGGGCATTCCGTTTAAAGAAATCGATAATCCTGTGTATGATGACAACAACAATGTTGTCGGATGCATTACGATCGGGGTCAGTCTGGATCAGGAGACGAAAGTAATCAATGTCGCGAATAGTATCAACGAAGCGGTAGAGAATATCGATTCTTCAGTTAAGGAATTTACAGAATCAGCAGAAAATATCAGAAATAGTGAAAGAATACTCAGGGATAATATTAGCGGGATTAATGAATTGACAAAGGAAATTAATAAAGTATTAAAATTTACAAAAAAAATAACAGTTCAAACAAATCTGTTGAGCATGAATGCGGCGATTGAAGCTTCCCGGGCAGGACAATACGGTCTGGGGTTCGGAGTAGTAGCTGATGAAATACGCAAGTTGTCAGATGATACAATGCAAACAGCAAAAACGATTGAATCATTGATTTCGCAAATCAACAATGCTAACAAAATCACGATGGAAAGTGCCGACAAAGCTTGTACCGCGACGGAAGAACAGGTTGCTTCCACGGAAAAGACGAAAACTAAAATTGAGGATCTGAAATATATTTCTGAGGAATTAAGGACGTTGTCGGAAGAGATATAAGGATAAGGCTGTAAAATTATATTTTACGGCCTTTTAATTTAAAATTAGTGGCTTTACGCCTCAGCTTAAAATAAAGGGGCTGTCTCAAAAAAATAAAATCTATTTTGAGACAGCCCCTTATTTACTAAAAACGTGTATCGGCTTGTCCCTAATTATGATATATTTATATTATTA
>Ga0183099_1000490_pt1 | contig 28952 bp, 23 predicted proteins | sample Biomet1_FD_127788 | JGI IMG/M metagenome (GOLD analysis project Ga0183099, IMG submission 127788) | Microbial communities from bioreactor (seeded with anoxic lake sediment) at LBNL, California, USA - Biofuel metagenome 1 | ecosystem: Engineered > Bioreactor > Anaerobic > Unclassified ...
TGTTGATTGAACGTTTGGGTGGAATTTTAAAGTACTCAGATGTAGCTGATAAGGTTTTTCGCTGTAATCTTTCTATGATTGATCTGCTAATAACGTGAATGCGCTTGAAGCTCTTGATGTAGTGGCGGAAAGAATGTTGTTGATTGAACGTTTGGGTGGAATTTTAAAGTACTCAGATGTAGCTGATAAGGTTTTTCGCTGTAATCTTTCTATGATTGATCTGCACTTTCCGCGTGTGATTGCTGAGATGCTTCGTATTATGCAAATAGAAGGCATTACTAAGGTGCCCGAAATTACTGAGCGTATTAAGGAAATCAATCCTTTGAAGATTAAAGAGGATTTGATTGTGAAACATGGTTTCTACGAATTTAAGATGAAACAGTTCCTTTTGACTCTTGCTCTTGGTATGCGTCCGGCTAAAATTTATACTGGAGAAGATTCTGCCGTATCAGGTATTCTGCTTGTTACTGGAGGAGGAGAGGTGCTTTGTTACCAAAAGTCCGACAAAAAAGTATTTGAAGATTTTCTGTACTTAAACTCCCGATTAGAAAAAGGATCTACCGAAAAGGATAAATATGGCTATCTTGAAAAGGAAAATGGAGCTGTTTATTTTAAACTTAATCTGAAGATAGGATTTACAAAGCGATAAAGAGAAGGAAGATATGAAAAGTAATTCTAAATATCAATAAGAAGGGCTGCCTTAAAAATAATTAAACTATCTGTATGATAGGAAATTATTTTAAAGGCTGCCCTTTCTCTTTTTCTTTTATTGAAATGGATTGCTTATAATATGAACTTTAATATTTTTCCGCTTAATCCTTCCACTAAAGTTTCTGTGGGTTTGTAGGGGAGAAGGCTGAGTATTTCCTCTTTTCCGGAAAGTAACTCTGTTACTTTATACGATTCATTTTGAGGAATCTGCAAGAAATCGAAAGCGTGACTTGGAATATTTACTGAAACTTTAGACGCCCGTTTATCAAAATTTGCAATAATAAGCAAAAGCTCATTCCCCTGTTTTCTGAAGAATACATAATGCTTATGTACATTAAAATCTGTTTTCCCAAAGTTTACATACATCAAGTCGAAGAATTGTCCTTCGTAAATGGCTTTTTCCTGATTACAGAGATTTAATAACTTATTATAAAAGTTTTGTAGTTGCTTTTGTTTTTCTGTCAGAAGCTTGCCGTCGAACTTATTTTCATTTCTCCAACGTCTCACAGTCTCTACGCTCCAGTAATCAAAAATGGTAGTTCTTCCATCTTTTCCGCTAAATCCTTCTTCATCCATTCCGTGCTCTCCGAATTCTTGTCCGAAATAGACCATCACGGGGTTTACATTTATGCATGCAGCAACAATCATAGCTGGAATCCCTTTAATACCATTGCCGGTTAAGAACGTTGAAGCGAATCTTTGCTCATCGTGATTTTCTATAAAATTGAGCATCTGTTTCTCTATTCCTCCCAGGTTTTGCCAGCAACGCGTGATATCGGATGCCGATTTATAACCGCAGGCCACATCACGAAGAGTTTCGTAAAGACCTACTTTATCATATAAATAGTTGAACCCGCCATTGAAAATGTAGTTATGATATTCCTCTGGTTTATAGACCTCTGCAATAAAAATAATATCAGGAAATTTGTATCTGACTTGAGAAATAGCCCATTTCCAGAAATCAACCGGAACCATTTCTGCCATATCACAGCGAAAGCCATCAACACCTTTGGAAGCCCAGAAAAAAAGAATATCCAGCATCTTCAACCATGTATCGGGTACCGGATAAAAATGTCGGGTTCCTCCATTGGCATAGTCTATACCATAGTTCAGTTTAATTGTTTCATACCAGTCATTAATGCCGGGGAAAGCATCGAACTTGTCATTGCCTGTTGCTTTAGCCGGAGATTCATAGTATACTTTTGGTGCACTTCCTTTCATGTCAAATTGTCCATTCAACACGGTTTGTGGGATATAATAGAAATTATTATATGGACTGAATGCATTTTCCGGATTATCAGTTTCTCCCAGATCTTTAACATGTTTGGGCTTTGAATCGGAATGATACTGCCGGGCCACATGGTTAGGTACAAAATCAATTATAAACTTCAAATCAGCCTGATGAGTGCGCTCTACCAAATCCTCAAATTCTTTCATTCGGTTGGGCACATCATTTGCTAAATCAGGATCCACATCGTAATAATCCTTTATTGCATAAGGAGAGCCTGCTTTTCCCTTTACAATAGCTGGATGATCGCGACGAATATTATAGTTGCTGTAATCGGTTTGCGTGGCATGCTCAATAATTCCGGTATACCAAATATGGGTAACGCCCAGTTTCTTTATTTCATTTAAGGCTTTGGAGGTAAAGTCTGAAAATTTACCGCAACCATTTTCTTCTATAGAACCATTATGGATACAATGACTGTTGCTGTTTCCAAATAGGCGACAAAAAATCTGATATATAATTATCTTATTTTCTTTCTTTATTTCCATATTGTCTCTTTTTCTTCAATAAGCTTGTTTAGCACTTTATTCGCAGAATCATATCCATGTTTAAAGATTTCTTCAGCTTTTCCTAATTCCCGGTTCCCATATCCTTTTAAACCATAAGGCTCAATTAATAAATCGCTGTTATCTCTATCAGGAAAGGTGTTGGCACGAAACATAAAATGATAAGAACGAAGAGCAATATCCAGAATATTCATTTTATATTTTCCAGCAACAAGAGGACTAACATTTATAGCTACAATTTTTTCACACTCTTTGCGAATAGTAGAAACCGGCAGATTCTTAAAGACTCCTCCGTCTACATAATTTGTTCCATCAATAGTAACAGGTGCAAACATGACCGGCATGCAGCAGGAGGCGGCTACTAATTCTGCAGTATTTCCTTTTCTGAACTGTACACTTTTACCATGATCCAGATCTGTTGCTGTAATAATGAGTGGAATTTCCATCTCTTCAAGCTTTTTATGCTTGAGATTTGTATTAAGGAAATCCTTAAAATCATCCAACTTAAAGAACCCGGTCTTTGTCAATGCCCAGCTGGTTAGATCCATAAATTTATATCCATTAAAAACTTCTACTGCCTTGTAAGGTTCGTAGCCATCGGCATAAAAAACGCCCGCTAATGCTCCGGCACTTACGCCCGAAATAATATCTGGTTTTAAGTCGTGTTCCAATAAAGCTTGTATAACCCCTAAATGGGCAAACCCTTTTATGAATCCACCACTGAGAGCGTATCCTATACGATAGGGTTTGTTAGTCTGAAAATTATTGTATTCTACCATCTCTTTTCCCCCGCTAAAATAATTGCTACGAATTTACTAAATAATTCGTTAGTGTACGAAAAGAGGCCGGATTTTTTCAAATCCGGCCTCTTTTCATAATATATGATATTTTTATGCTATTCCATGAGCATTAACTGTTGCATCAATCTTTTTGATTAATCCTTGAAGAACAGCTCCTGGTCCACATTCTGTAAAATCAGTAGCACCATCAGCAATCATATTCTTTACTGTTTGTGACCAGCGTACTGGAGCAGTAAGTTGTGCAATGAGGTTTTCCTTAATCTGAGTAGGATTTGTTTGAGGAAGTGCATTCACATTCTGATAAACCGGACATTTAGGTGCGTGGAATTCAGTACTGTTTATAGCAGCTTCAAGTTCAACTTTTGCAGGATTCATAAGAGGAGAGTGGAATGCGCCACCTACTTTTAATGGAAGAGCGCGTTTTGCTCCGGCAGCTTTCATTAATTCGCAAGCTTTTTCGATTCCGGCTATTGAACCTGAGATCACAATTTGTCCCGGACAATTATAATTAGCAGCTACGCAAACCTCGCCTTCAATGGAAGCACAGATTTCTTCTACTTTTTCATCAGCTAAAGCAATGATTGCAGCCATAGTAGAAGGTTCGGCTTCACAAGCTTTTTGCATTGCCATAGCACGAGCATAAACAAGCTTCAGTCCGTCTTCAAAAGAAAGTGCGCCTGCAACAACTAGTGCTGAAAACTCACCAAGTGAGTGTCCTGCTGTCATTTCAGGTTTAGTATCATCATCCTTACAAAGTGCTGAGATTACAGAATGAAGAAAAACAGCCGGTTGAGTTACTTTTGTCTGACGAAGATCTTCATCGGTTCCTTCGAACATAATATCCGTAATTCGATATCCTAGAATATCATTAGCTTTTTCAAAAAGTTCTTTGGCTAATGCCGAGTTTTCATATAGGTCTTTACCCATGCCCACAAATTGTGCGCCTTGACCAGGGAATACAAATGCTTTCATACTATTTTTTGTTTTTATGTTTATGAATAACGGCCGCAAAGGTAATGATATTTAGTTATAATTGAAACTATTGGTATGGAAAGAATACTAATATTGGGTTAGGGATAATCGTAAAGGTGGCAGGTGGCAGATAGAAGTGGCAGATAAATGCGCAAAAAGTTGAATCTACCACAAGGTTAATTGTTGATAGTCAAAGTAATAAACTAAAAAAGGTGGCAGGTGGCAGATCGTTTTGTTTTTTTATAAATAAAAAAAGGTAGATAAAGCCGAAGCTATACCTACCTTTTAATATAATGTTTAGTTGTTATGCTTTTGGAAGCGCTTCTTTTACAACCATTTGACGGCCTTCGAATTCGGCACCGTTTAATTCTTTGATAACATTTTCAGCTTCAGTTTGATCAGGCATTTCTGCGAAAGCAAAACCTTTAGATCTGCGTGTGTCGCGGTCTATGATCAATTTAACTGAATTTACTGTTCCATACTCTTCTAGGACTTGATTAAGATCTGATTCTTTAACCTTATAGCTAAGGTTGCCAATGTAAATATTCATACGAATAAAATTAAAATAAATAAATTTAAAATAAAACGATGTAAGTTTTAAAAGATCTTTTTCGTCATTTAAAAATGCCCAAATAAATTGAGTAAATTCTATAGAAGATTGAGAACGATGTAAACTATCTTGTTTATGGATGCAAAGGAACGCTTTTATTTTTAATATCAAACTATAAATACCAATTATTTTTCTGTAGGCGCTGTTTTTATCTTATTTTAACAAATAGTTGGCTAAATATGGCTCTTTCCAAAATAATGCTATATCCAATATATTATGTAATAATAGTATGCTTTTAAATAGGAAGGAAGATATTTAATGATTTTGAAAATAATTTCTGTTAGTAAACCAAAGAAGGTGCAACAATACTTCATTATTGTTCCACCTTCTTTATATAGTAATATCTAAAAAAAAGGTAGATAATGCTTTCGCTATATCTACCTCTAATATATTTTTTTGTATAGTTGTTATGCTTTTGGAAGAGCTTCTTTTACAACCATTTGACGACCTTCAAATTCAGCGCCATTAAGTTCTTTAATAACATTTTCAGCTTCAGTTTGGTCAGGCATTTCAGCGAAAGCAAAACCTTTAGATCTGCGTGTGTCGCGGTCGATGATTAATTTAACTGAGTTTACTGTTCCGTACTCTTCTAAAACTTGATTAAGATCTGATTCTTTAACCTTATAGTTAAGGTTACCAATGTAAATATTCATACAAATAAAAATTAAAAATAAATAAATTAAAATTGAAACAATGTAAGTTTTAAAAAGATCTGTTTTCGTCATTAAAATGCCCGAATGAAGGGGAACATTATTTAGAAGATAAAGAACGTTGTAAACTACTTCTTGTTTAATAGGTGCAAAGAAAAGCATTATTTTTAATATCAAATAGATGAAGGGCGATTATTTTTTATTTAAAAATGTTATTTTATATTATTTTTAATAAATTCAGATTGTGTAATGATGTGCTCTCTTCAAAGAATAATATAATAGTGAATTCGTGATGTTTTAAGTTGGCATATAATACAATAACCACCTCTCTTGCAGAGCTCAGATTAATGATTGAAAAGGCTTAATTAAAAGGGAAAAATAGGAAATCGTACAAGATACAATTACTATTGCTATAATACATATTGTAATTTCCACAATATAAACAGAAAGCATATTGTAATATATATGATATTTATAATGCTGATAAATAAAGGATTATACGATGCTATTTTTTTATAATATTTATTTGCAACTATGAATAATTGCTTTATATTTGCATCGCTTAAATAAATATTATGGAACACGATATTAATGAAAATAAGTTAGTGAATCCACATGTCTCAGTTGACTGTGTTGTGATTGGATTTGACGGCGAGCAACTAAAAGTCTTGCTGGTGAAACAGGTGGGAGAAGATGTTGCAGATACATATACAGATATGAAACTTCCCGGAAGTCTTATATATGAAGATGAGGATCTGGATGAAGCTGCACAACGGGTTCTTTGCGAACTAACAGGAATAAAGAACGTGAATTTACTTCAATTTAGGGCTTTCGGCTCAAAAAACAGAACTCATAATCCAAAAGATGTAAGGTGGCTTGAACGTTTTCATCAATTAAAAAGCAAGATTGAACGTATAGTTACTGTTGCGTATCTTTCAATGGTGAAGATTGATAAGAAGCTGGAGAATCTTTCAGATCAGTATCAGGCATGCTGGATGGAAGTGAAGGATCTTAAAGTGCTGGCATTTGACCACAATCAAATTATTTCTGAAGCAATTACCTATATTCGTCAGTTTGTAGAGATGAATCCTTCAGTATTATTTGATTTATTACCTCGTAAGTTTACTGCATCCGAGCTTCGTGTTTTATATGAACTAGTATATGATAAGGCATTTGATGTTCGCAATTTCCATAAGAAAATTGCTATGATGGAATATGTTGTACCGCTTCAGGAACGTCAGACAGGTGTTCCTCATCGTGCGGCTCGTTACTATAAGTTCGATCGGAAGATTTTTAATAAGCTTCATGGCACATCAAAATCATTTAGTAAGTAATTACCTTAATATATTTAATACTTTATAATTATGTTTCTATTAGGATATGACATAGGGAGCTCGTCTGTAAAAGCGAGTCTTGTTAACGCTGAGACTGGAAAATGCGTTTCTACGGCATTTTACCCAAAGACAGAAATGAATATTACTGCTGTTAAATCTGGGTGGGCAGAACAAGATCCTCAGGCATGGTGGGAAAATTTAAAACTATCCACTAAAACTATTTTGGATGAATCTGGAGTTAGTGCTGCCGAAATTAAAGCTATTGGTATTTCTTACCAGATGCACGGATTGGTTTGTGTAGATAAAGATCAGAATGTGTTGCGCCCAGCTATAATTTGGTGCGATTCACGTGCTGTTCCTTATGGACAAAAGGCTTTCGAGATATTAGGTGAGGAGAGATGTCTTTCTCATTTATTAAATTCTCCTGGTAATTTTACGGCATCTAAGTTGGCGTGGATAAAAGCAAATGAACCTCAGATATATGAGCGGATTTATAAGATAATGCTTCCTGGCGATTATATTGCAATGAAACTAAGCGGAGAAATCTGTACTACGGTTTCGGGGCTTTCAGAAGGAATGTTTTGGGATTTTAAAGAAAATCGCCCGGCTGGTTTCTTGATGGATTATTTTGGTTTTGATTCTTCTTTGATTGCAGATATTAAACCTACATTTTCCAATCAGGGTGAGGTTAGCCTGGCTGCTGCTAAAGAACTGGGCCTAAAAGAAGGTACACCTATTACTTATCGTGCCGGTGATCAGCCAAACAATGCACTTTCTCTGAATGTTTTTAACCCTGGCGAAATTGCTTCTACAGCTGGAACATCAGGTGTTGTGTATGGGGTGAATGGAGAAGTTAATTATGATCCTCAGTCAAGAGTAAATACCTTTGCACATGTAAATCATACTGACGAGCAAACTCGTTTGGGTGTATTGCTTTGCATTAACGGAACAGGAATCCTGAATTCTTGGGTAAAGAAGAATATTGCTCCGGAAGGTATTTCATATAATGAACTGAATGTGTTGGCATCCAAAGCTCCAATTGGTAGTGGTGGAATCAGTATTCTGCCTTTTGGAAACGGAGCCGAACGTATGTTGGGTAACAGAGAAATAGGTTGTTCTATCCGCGGACTTAATTTTAATACACATGGCAAACATCACATTGCCCGTGCTGCTCAGGAAGGAATTGTCTTTTCGTTCAAATACGGAATTGAGATCATGGAACAAATGGGAATTCCGGTGAAGAAGATTCATGCCGGTCATGCAAATATGTTTTTAAGTTCTATTTTCCGTGATACACTTGCGGGAGTAACCGGTGCAGTTATTGAACTGTATGATACTGATGGCTCAGTTGGTGCTGCCAAGGGTGCAGGTATTGGTGCAGGTATATATAAAGATAATAACGAGGCTTTTGCAACTCTTGATAAGCTAGATGTAATTGAGCCTAATGCAGCAAAATGTCAGGAGTATGCTGATGCATATAATCAATGGAAATACAGACTTGAAAAGTCTATGTCTAAATAAAAATATAATTTTAATAACAACAATTTTAAATCAAAAGTATTATGGCAACTAAAGAGTATTTTCCCGGAATAGGAAAGATTAAGTTTGAAGGTAAAGAGAGTAAGAATCCAATGGCATTCCGTTATTATGATGCTGAAAAAGTAGTTAACGGAAAGAAAATGAAAGATTGGTTGAAGTTTGCTATGGCTTGGTGGCACACACTATGTGCTGAAGGTGGTGACCAATTTGGTGGCGGAACAAAGCAATTTCCATGGAATGGTGCTTCTTCTGCTGTTGAAGCTGCAAAAAACAAACTAGATGCTGGTTTTGAATTTATGCAGAAATGTGGTATTGAATATTACTGTTTCCACGATGCTGACTTAGTTGATCCTAGCGATGATATTGCTGAATATGAAGCAAACATGAAAGCTATTGTTGCTTATGCTAAAGAAAAACAAGCAGAAACTGGTATCAAATTGTTGTGGGGTACTGCTAATGTATTCTCTCACGCTCGTTATATGAATGGTGCTGCTACAAATCCTAACTTTGATGTTGTGGCTCGTGCTGCTGTTCAAATCAAGAATGCTATTGATGCAACTATCGAATTAGGTGGAACTAACTATGTATTCTGGGGCGGACGTGAAGGTTACATGTCTTTGTTGAATACTGATCAGAAACGTGAAAAAGAACATTTGGCAATGATGCTTACCAAAGCTCGTGACTATGCTCGTGCTAAAGGTTTCAAAGGAACATTCCTTATCGAACCAAAACCAATGGAACCAATGAAACATCAATATGATGTGGATACAGAAACTGTTATTGGTTTCCTTAAAGCTCACGGATTGGAAAAAGATTTCAAAGTAAATATTGAAGTTAACCACGCTACTTTGGCAGGTCACACTTTTGAACACGAATTAGCTTGCGCTGTAGATGCAGGTATGTTGGGTTCAATTGATGCTAACCGCGGTGATGCTCAGAATGGTTGGGATACAGACCAATTCCCTATTGATAACTATGAATTGATTCAGGCAATGATGCAGATTATCCGCAACGGTGGTCTTGGCAATGGTGGAACAAACTTCGATGCTAAAACTCGTCGTAACTCTACTGATCTGGAAGATATCTTTATTGCTCACATTAGTGGTATGGATGCTTTTGCACGTGCATTGGAAAATGCTTCAGCTTTATTGAATGAATCTCCAATCTGCAACATGGTAAAAGAACGCTATGCTTCTTTTGATGGTGGCAAAGGAAAAGACTTCGAAGCAGGTAATCTTTCTTTGGAAGATCTTCGTGCTTATGCAGTTGCTAAAGGTGAGCCAACTCAGGTTAGCGGCAAACAGGAATTGTATGAAGCAATTGTAAACATGTATTGCTAATCGTTCTGTTACGTTAGTAATTTAATATTCCGGTATGTCGATGAATCTTAATTTCACGGCATACCGGTCATTTGATTTGTTGACTCTTTAATCTCTAATTCTATTAATATAAAAAACATATGTCATCAAAAACAAAACAAGCGGGGCTATATCTTGCATTGCTAACCTTAGTTGCAACACTCGGAGGATTGTTGTTTGGTTATGATACAGCTGTGGTGAATGGAGCCGAAAAATCTTTGGTTGATTTCTTCATCAGCAAAATCACAACTGATAGCGTGTATGCAGTAAGTATGATAACCCAGTATAAATTATTTGTAAGTACAGTTGTTCTTCTTGTACTTGCAATACTTTCTTCACAAATATTCAAATTAGTAGGCAAAACTAAAGGAGGAATTACTGTTGCTGTTTTATTTGTAATAGCTATTATCTGGATGATAAATTATGTATCGGAAGCTGTACCAACAGATCCTACTCTTGTTCAGGGAATGGCAGACTCTATCAAAGGGTTCGTAATTTCAAGTGCATTAATTGGTTGTATTATTGGTGGATCTATTTCCGGTTTTATCTCTAATTCATTGGGACGTAAGAAGGGTCTTTTTATTTGTGCCCTTGCTTTCTGTGTTTCGGCTATTGGTGCTTGGAATCCTGATGGTTTTAATGTTTTTTGTTTGAATGATGCTTATTCATTCGTTATTTATCGTATAATCGGTGGTTTGGGGGTAGGTTTGGCTTCTGCTCTTTCTCCTATGTACATTGCCGAAATTGCTCCGGCTGAGACTCGTGGTAAGCTGGTTTCCTTTAACCAGTTTGCTATCATTTTTGGTATGCTGGTTATTTATTTTGTGAATTACTTTATAGCTAAGTCCGGTGATGCTCAATGGCTCACAGATACCGGCTGGCGCTGGATGTTCTTCTCTGGAATTATCCCTGCAGGTATCTTCTTTATCCTGTTGTTCTTTGTACCCGAAACACCGCGTTTCCTTGCAATGAAGGGTAAGGATGAAAAGGCACTCAGTGTATTGACTAATATTGTGGGAGCGGAAGAGGCAAAGAAAGAATTGGCAGACATTAAAGAAACGCTTCATGAAAAAAGCTCTCCATGGTTATCTTATGGTTGGGTAGTAATTATTATTGGTATATTACTCTCTGTATTCCAACAGTTTGTAGGTATCAATGTGGTACTTTATTATGCCGGAAACATATTCCGTAATATGGGTGCTGACACAGACTCTTCTTTGCTACAAACCATTGTAGTAGGTGTTGTTAACTTAACATTTACTTGTGTAGCTATTCTTAAGGTAGATAAGTTTGGCCGTAAACCGCTGATGATTATTGGTGCATTGGGAATGGCTGTAAGTATGATTCTTCTCGGATTTACTTTCTATTTCCAGACTGTTGGTATGGGGTCTTTGATCCTTATGTTACTTTACACAGCTTCTTTTGCTATGAGTTGGGGACCGGTTACCTGGGTGCTTTTATCTGAAATATTCCCTAATTCCATTCGTGGTGCAATGTCTATTGCGGTAGCTGCACAATGGCTGGCCAATCTGATTATTTCATGGACATTCCCTATGATGAACGACAATAAATGGCTGTCAGGATTGTTCCACCAGGGATTCGCTTACTGGATTTATGGCGTAATGGGACTTCTTGCTGCATTCTTTGTATGGAAGTTCTTGCCTGAAACAAAGGGTAAGACTTTGGAAGAAATTGAGAAATTCTGGAAAAAATAATATTTTCCTTCTATTGATAAAAAGGCGGAGCAATGAAATATTGCTTCGCCTTTTTATATACTACTTACTATTTGAGGATTTTTTCTAAAAATAGTCTTACCTTTGCGAAACGATTAAAAGACATCACATAAGATTATGACAAAGAAGATTTTATTACTCGGTTCCGGAGAGTTAGGGAAAGAGTTTGTTATAGCAGCTCAGCGTAAAGGACAATATATTGTGGCTTGCGATTCGTATGCCGGAGCACCTGCCATGCAGGTAGCTGATGAGTGTGAAGTATTTGATATGCTCGACGGAGATGCATTGGTACGTGTAGTTAAGAAACATCAGCCCGATTTAATTGTACCCGAGATTGAAGCTATCCGTACCGAACGTCTTTATGAATTTGAGGAGCAGGGAATACAGGTTGTGCCTAGTGCCCGTGCGGTAAACTTTACCATGAATCGTAAAGCCATTCGGGATTTAGCAGCAAAAGAGCTAGGTTTGAAAACTGCAAAGTATTTCTATGCAACCTCACTGGAAGAATTGAAAGAAGCTGCAACTAAGGTTGGCTTTCCTTGTGTGGTAAAACCTTTAATGTCTTCTTCAGGAAAAGGTCAGTCTTTGGTACGCTCGGCAGAAGAATTAGATCATGCATGGGAATATGGTTGTAGCGGTAGCCGTGGTGATATAAAAGAATTAATCATAGAGGAATTTATTCAGTTTGATAGCGAGATTACCTTATTAACAGTAACTCAGAAGAATGGCCCTACACTTTTCTGTCCGCCAATTGGGCATATACAAAAAGGTGGAGATTACCGTGAAAGTTTTCAGCCTGCACATATTGATCCTGCTCATTTAAAAGAAGCTGAGGAAATGGCCGAAAAGGTAACCAATGCTTTAACCGGAGCCGGACTTTGGGGTGTGGAATTCTTTTTGAGCCATGAGAATGGAGTCTATTTCTCTGAACTTTCTCCTCGTCCTCATGACACAGGAATGGTTACATTGGCAGGAACACAAAATCTGAATGAATTTGAACTTCATCTTCGCGCAGTCCTAGGACTTCCTATTCCTGGAATTAAGCAGGAGAGGGCAGGAGTAAGTGCTGTTATTCTTTCTCCTATAGCCAGTAAAGAAACTCCACGTTACAAAGGTCTTGAAGATGTAGTAAAGGAAGAAGATACTTATCTCCGTATATTTGGCAAACCATTCACTAAAGTTAACCGACGTATGGGTGTGGTGCTTTGCTATGCTCCTATAGGATCAGATCTTGATAAACTAAGAGATAAAGCGAAAGATATTGCTTCAAGAGTGGAAGTATATTAATAATCTTTCCCGATAAATTTATATTCCCTTGTACAAAAGAATTAATTATCTTGTACAAAACAAAACAATCTTCTGTACAGAAGATTGTTTTGTTTTGTACAAGGCTTTAATATCCTTCCTGTTTATTTTTCCTTTCCTTCCCTTTATTTTAAATTTGTTTCTCCACTGAACATCTCACCCTTACAATTTGTTAAACATCAAAAAAGAAATGAATATTTAACAAAAAACTATATGATGAATAAAACTGATATAGGGCTGATAGGCCTTGCAGTGATGGGTGAGAATCTTGCGCTGAACATGGAGAGTAAAGGATGGCGGGTTTCAGTATATAACCGTACCATTAAAGGTGTTGAAGAAGGTGTGGTGGAACGTTTTATTTCAGGGCGTGCAAAAGGAAAGAATTTAGTAGGCTATGATAAGATTGAAGAGTTTGTTGATTCTATAGCCATTCCTCGTAAAATTATGATGATGGTGCGGGCAGGCAATCCGGTAGACGAACTGATAGAACAACTTTTGCCGCTTCTTTCTGCAGGAGACATCCTGATTGACGGAGGGAATTCTAATTATGAGGATACTACACGAAGAGTGAAGCTCGTTGAAGAGAAAGGATTTTATTTTATTGGGGCAGGAGTGTCGGGAGGAGAAGAAGGCGCTTTGCATGGAGCATCAATCATGCCGGGAGGTTCTTCTGATGCATGGTTTCAAGTAAGGCCGATATTACAGAGTATTGCAGCCAAGGCTGAGGATGGGTCTTCTTGTTGTGAATGGATAGGTGGAGGTGGCTCAGGTCATTTTGTGAAGATGATTCACAATGGCATTGAATATGGCGATATGCAGTTAATCTCGGAAGCTTATTTTGTAATGAAGCGATTGCTTGAAGCTTCCAATGAAGAGATGGCAACTTACTTTGCTAACTGGAACGAAGGTAAATTGAAGAGCTATCTGGTAGAGATTACCTCCCATATATTGAAACACAAAGATGCTAACGGAGAATACCTGATTGATAAGATATTAGATACTGCCGGTCAGAAAGGTACAGGTAAATGGTCGGTCATAAATGCTATGGAACTAGGTATGCCTCTTAATCTGATTGCTACGGCAGTGTTTGAAAGAAGCCTTTCTGCCCGGAAAGAACTTCGTGTTGAGGCTTCTCATTCTTATAACCGGAAGCCTTCCGAAAAGACTTATGTTGACCATGAACTAATCAACGAAATATATCATTCTCTTTATGCATCCAAGCTCGTTTCTTATGCTCAGGGATTCAATGTTTTGAAACAAGCATCGGAAGAATTTGGATGGAAGCTCAATTTAGCTTCTATTGCCCGCCTTTGGAGAGGTGGATGTATTATTCGTTCTGCATTCTTAAACGATATTGCAAAAGCATTTGAAGAAGACAGGCATTTGGCCAACCTGTTGTTGGCTCCTTATTTTAAGGATGAGATATTGACAGCTTTGCCCCACTGGAAACGATTGATTTCTGTAGCAGTTAAAGAAGAATTACCTGTCCCGGCTTTCTCATCAGCACTTAATTATTTCTATTCCTTGACTACAGATAACCTACCAGCCAATTTAGTTCAGGCACAGCGTGATTATTTCGGAGCTCACACTTTTGAAAGAACCGATATGCCTCGTGGCGTTTTCACTCACGAGAATTGGACCGGCCAAGGTGGAAGTACTAAATCAGGAAGTTATAATGCCTAAAATTAAAAACATTATGGATAAACCCAATAGTATGGTAATGGTTATCTTCGGTGCGTCGGGCGATTTGACTCGTCGCAAACTGATGCCTGCCCTTTACCTTTTACATAAACATAAACGGTTGCCCCAACGCTTTGCCATTCTTGGTGTATCGCGTACTGAGTATACCGATGAAGGATATCGTGAACGTATTCGCTTGCAACTTCTTCGCTTTGTGAAAGCTGAAGAGGTGGATGAAGCTCAGATTAAATCTTTTGTTCATTTATTGCATTACTTCCCTATGGATCCTGCTGATCCGGATGCTTATCTTCGTCTTCAGCCTAAGCTTTTGGAACTGGATGTATTGATTGGCAATCATGAACAATATCTTTATTATCTTGCTACACCACCCTCACTTTACGGAGTGATACCTCAATACCTTAAGAAAGTAGGATTAAACGAGGATAAAGGTGCAAGTGGAAAGAAACGGATTATTGTAGAAAAGCCCTTTGGTTATGATCTGAATTCTGCTCTTGAACTGAAGAATGTATATTATAAAGATGCATTCAGGGAAGATCAGATTTTTCGTATAGACCATTATTTGGGAAAAGAAACGGTACAGAATATATTAGCTTTCCGATTTGCAAATAGTATTTTTGAACCACTCTGGAACAGGAATTACATAGATTATGTAGAAGTTACAGCTGTTGAAAATATGGGAATTGAACAAAGAGGTGGCTATTTTGATGGGGTAGGAACGTTACGAGATATGGTGCAAAATCATCTTATTCAGCTGGTTGCCATTACTGCAATGGAACCTCCTATGACTTTCAATGCAGATAATTTCCGTGATGAAGTGGCGAAAGTTTATCAGTCACTTACTCCGCTTACAGAAGAAGATATGAATGAACATATAGTTCGCGGACAATATACTGCCTCCGAAGCAAGAACAGGATATCGTGAAGAGAAGGATGTTGATCCATTGTCTCGTACTGAAACCTATGTGGCAATGAAACTAGGCATTAATAACTGGCGTTGGAGTGGAGTTCCTTTTTACATACGTACAGGAAAACACATGCCTACGAAAGTCAGCGAAATTGTTATTCATTTCAAGTCAACTCCTTATAGGCTGTTTAATAGTTCGGAACAGAATTGCCCCACAGCTAATCAGTTGATTATACGTATTCAGCCAAATGAAGGTATTGTACTTAAATTTGAGATGAAAAAGCCTGGATCAGGATTCGATGTTGAGCGGGTTGCTATGGACTTCACTTATAGCAGTTTGGGGGAACTTCCCTCGGAAGATGCTTATGCCCGCTTAATTGAAGATTGTATATTGGGAGATCAGACACTCTTCACTCGCAGCGATGCGGTAGAAGCTAGTTGGCAGTTCTTTACTCCTGTACTTGATTTCTGGAATAAACATCCAGAGATGCCAGTCTATGGTTATCCGGCAGGAACCTGGGGACCAAGAGAGTCCGAAGCAATGATGCACGAACATGGTGCCGAATGGACTAATCCGTGTAAAAACCTAACAAATACAGACTTATATTGTGAACTTTAATTAGAACTGATGATAAAAATAAATAAATATCCATTTTCTTTGGAAGCTGCTCACGGACTTACAAAAGCTCTTTTGGAAAAGATAAATCAGTCTGCAGAAAAGAACTTTCATCTGGCACTTTCCGGAGGAAATACTCCCGCAGGACTTTTTCGGCTGTGGGTAGAGGAATATAAGGAGGTTATCCCCTGGAAGAAAGTACAACTTTATTGGGTTGATGAGCGTTGTGTACCTCCCGATCATCCGGAAAGTAATTATAGAATGACTAAACGAATACTTCTTGATAAGGTACCTTTATCTGATTTGCAGATTCACCGTATTCATGGAGAAGATTCTCCCGAGGTGGAAGCAAAAAGATACTCGGCCTTGATAGATAATCTATTGATGAAGCATGAAATGTATCCGGTATTTGATTGCATACTTCTGGGTATTGGTGCTGATGGGCATACTTCTTCCATATTTCCCGGACAAGATTCTTTATTGATTTCCCCAGAGACTTATGCTGTGAGTGTGAATCCTCAAACAGGTATGAAGCGTATTGCTTTGACAGGTTTGCCTATTATTCATGCACGTAATGTTTTCTTTTTTGTAACTGGAAAAGATAAAACAGATATTATAAAAGAGGTAATTAAAGGCGTAGATAAATATCCGGCAGGTTATATTGTTTCCAGAATGGAACAATCAGAGCTTTTTACCGACTGTATATAAATGAATATTCCCCGCTACCTGACCTCTGTCAGACGGGGAATATTACAAAAACTAAACTAGACTTAACTAAACTAAACTATTCTATATTGAGTTCTCGCAACTCCGATACTGAAACGGAAAAATCCGTGTGATTTTTGACGCGTTGCAGAACTAATTCTCCAACTTTTTGTGCGTCGTCCCGGCTCTTAAATGCTTTCTCTTCTGAGATAGCCGGAATAACAGGTTGATCAATCAAAATCCGATCTCCCTCTTTTATCTGATATCCATATCCGCCTTTTACTGTCATTACTTGTAACTCCATTTTAGGAGAACGTTTAATGTTTATCCCAACAAATAATATAACAATAACTGCAAATAGACTTATAATACTATAAATAATAGTTTTCTTATTCTTCATAATGTTCATATGGTAATAGTTCCCACATATCATCAAAATACAGACTGCTGCTACCTCCGGTTACTACAAAACCTTTTGTTCCGGTTGAGAATCCTACAGCACCATAGCGGGCAGATCCTTTAAATGGAGTGTAGTCATCATCACTGTCTCCAGACCACAGGTCAGTAGAAGGATCGTATACCCAGTAATCAGTTTTAAGAGTGCCATTTGTTCCTGTTACAAGGTATGCTTTTCCGTCAATAACAAAACTTACTGCCTTTTCACGAATAATGCCTGCATAATTATCATCATAGTCTTCATTATCATTAGTTGCGGCAATATCTCTTAGTTGTGACCATACTCCGGTAGTCGGATCAAATTTCCAGAAGTCGTACACATACGAACCATTTCCTTGTCCGCAGCAAACATAAGCTATATTATTAATGACAAATGCTGTACCAGAACGACGTTTTTGTCCGCTGAAGCTATTCATTCCAGCTGTTCCGTCCATAATTACCCATTTGTCTGAGGTAGGATCATAACGATAGAAATCTTTTAAATAATTATCATCATATCCTGTTCCAACATATCCGTAATTTCCTATTGCAAAAGACAAAGCACAATATCTTGCAGATCCTGCAAAATCAGCTTTTTGAGTCCATTCATTTGTTGTAGGATCATATTCCCATGTATCTTTTAAATAAGTATTCCCATTGTATCCAGTTGTTATATAACCTTTTCCATTAACAGAAAAACCTACAGCAGCATTTCTTTTTGCACTTTCAGGTAGACTTGCTCTCTGAGTCCAGCTGTTGGTTGACACATTGTATTTCCACAGATCATACAAACGATTTTTGCCATTATATCCACAGCAGATATATCCGTCTCCATCTATCATAAATGAAGAAGCTTCACTTCTTGCTACACCGTCAAAATCTGAACGTTGTTTCCATACACCTAATGTATAGGAGCTATCTGATGTGCAGGAAGAGAAAGTGATAGCGATGAGGCAACCAATTAATAATAGTTTATTCATCTTTTTTAAATGCGATACATTCATAATGTTATTATTGAATTAATTTCTTTTGGCTCAAAAGTAGTTTTGCTAAGAGATTCATACAAAAGTAATCGACAAATTGGGGCTATTTATCGTCTAAATGGGCAAATTGTAGTATGAATGAATTAAATCGTTGTATAAGGTTTAAAAATGGGATAATAAATAGTAACGTAGATAAAAAACGCTATTTAGTCGATTCTATTTTAATAGTAAAGGTATTGCTGTTTCTTTTGCACTAAAACTATTTGAAAAGAATATGAAAAAGATACTTTTTTTTATATCATTGGTTGCTTTGTTCTTATGCTCTTCCTGTCATGATGAATCATCTACTTTAGGAAGTGACTGGCTTGGGAGTGATTTGAAAAATGTGTATACGGATACTTGTACTGTAAAGATGAGCACTCTTTTGATGGATTCTGTTAATTCCTCTAATAAAAGTGTTGCACAGATTGGCTATTATAGTGATAATACATGGGGGAAGATATCTGCTTCTTCTTATATTGAGTATTCTCCGGCTACTTTTACACCAGATGAAAATTATTCTTATAGATTTGATTCTCTTACTATATCAATGAAATGTAATGGAGATTTTTTAGGTGATACTCTTGCTCCTATAAAGGTTCATTTACATGAACTGACTGAAAATATAGAATTAAATTCTAATACAGGCTATTTATATAATAACTCTGACTTTTCTTATAATGCAACACCTTTTTCCACAATTAATATTCAACCAAAACCAAAAGGTGGGAATATTTTGGAATATCGTCTTTCTGATGATTTAGGTATAGCTTGGTTTAATAAAATGTTATTAAAATCGGATGACTTATCTTCTTCTTCTAATTTTAGAAAATATTTCAGAGGTATAGCTTTTATTCCTGATGAAAGTACTAATAAATCTATAATGGGATTTGGAGTTAGTGACTCTAGCATGTATGTCACACTGTATTATCATGAGATTAGTGGCACATTGAGCAGTTCTACTGTTAAGTTTGCCGCTAATACACCTCGTTTTAATAAGGTAAAACATGATAGAAGTAGCACACCTTTACAGCTTTTCGATTCTAATACCAAAGAGCTATCTTCGGAAAAAACATCTAATATAACTTATGTCCAGGGACTTACTGGGCTTTATACGAAAATAGAATTTCCTTTCCTGAATAATTTATTAGAGGCCGGTCAAATGGTTAGTATAGAATCGGCTACACTTTATTTGTATCCGGTTAAAGGTTCTTATGGAGCTCAAAATCCTTTGCCTTCTTCATTAGCACTGTATAAAGCGAATGAAGACAATGTGACAGAAGATCAGGTTACAGATGTTTTAGGAACGTCTGTACAAACAGGAAGTCTTGTTACTGATGAAGATTTGCATGAGAATACTTATTATTCTTTTAATGTTACTAGTTTCTTACAAAGTAATTTGGGCCAAGTTGGTTCTAGCATAAAAGGATTACAATTAGTTATTCCTCAAGATAAGATAAATACATCTTACCAGAGCGTGGTATTTGGTGATATGAATCATCCTCAAAGTAAGGTCAAATTATCAGTTCTTTATAAAGTCTACAAAACAAATTAATATAGAATATATTACATTATGAATACGTCAAGACTACTGTCTCTCTTTTTTCTTGTTTCTTTTTTTTTGAATACCTCGGCACAAAATAGTACAAATACTCCTTCCTCAATGTTTGGAATAGGCGATATTTCAATGGGGGTTGCCGGGAAGTATGTTGGCATGGGTGGAGTGGGGATAGCTCTTCGTTCGGATAATTTTCTGAACTCACTGAATCCTTCCGCCCTGACAGCTATGGATAGTGCGAAATTTGTTTATGAAGCAGGAGCAAATCTGTCTTTTGAAAAATATACCTCAAGAGAAAGAAGTACATCTGCTGTTACAGGTAATGTTCGCAATTTGGGAATGGGGTGTCGTATTCTTCCTTCCTGGTATGCAGCAGTTGGAATTACCCCGCTGAGTAGCATGGGATATGCAGCTACAATTGATCAGCCGGTTGAAGGAACTGATGGAAGTACCATCTCTTCTTTGTTCGAGGGGAGTGGTGGTTTATCTAAAATTTATCTTTCGAATGCTTTTAAACTTAGTAAAAGGTTCTCTTTAGGAGCAAATCTTTCTTATATTTTGGGAAATACAACTCAGTCAGAGGTGCAAGGAAATACCACTATCAAAGAAATATCTTATAAGAAGGCTTTTTATGCTGATTTTGGATTGCAATATGTTACTGCTTTGAATAAAAAATGGAATATGACATTGGGAGGAATTTATGGTTACAAACAACAGTTGAATCTCAATAATGCAAAAACTATTATTAATTCTTCTAATAGTGAGACAATTACGGAATACCTGAATCCTAAGTCTCAATTCCTTCCTCAGTTCTTTGGTGGTGGTATTGCTTTAAACAATAAACGATTAACACTTACTGCAGATTATAAATATTCGCAATGGTCTAAAATGAAATCATCAAATTCATCTGTATCGTTTAACGATCAGCAGCAACTGAATTTTGGTGCAGATTTACTCTCAAAGAATGTTTATTCAAATACCTGGCATTTTATGGTAGGAACAGGTCTTTCTAGTTCTTATGTAGTAATTAAAGATCAAAAGCCTTTAAACTATTACATCAGTGCCGGTTTGGGTGTTCCTGTAATGACAGGAAATCTTCTTTCTGTAGGTTTTAAATATAACTCTCAATGTGGAGCAAATACCAATTTAGATAAAAATCAAAGCTTATCTCTCTTTTTAAACATTACATTCTCTGAACGTACTCCTCGCTCCAAAATATATTAAGAATTAGCTCTTAGAGATCTTTCAATAAAATCTGGCTGTTTCTTTTTATGAATAAATCGCGTGACTCAATCAGAGTCTGCCAATGGTTCCTGAATTCTTCGTCTTTATCAACTTTAAAGTCTTCAGAGCCATTGGTGTCAATGCGGTTTAAAAGCAAACCTACATTGAGTTTATTAATATCCATCGATGGCTGATATATTATGTCTTCACTTTTAGTATCGGACACAACTTCATGAATCAGATTGATGTTTTGCAGTAAATCAAGAATATGATTGGTAAGCCTGATTGGAATTTTATGTTCCAAAGATATCTCTTCAGCAGTATATGGAGTTTCACCTTTTTCAAACCTTTTGCAAATAAGTGACATAATAAGAATAGAAATGAAATCTCTGTAGCGTCTGCTGATATTCTTAGTGTCTTTCTCGAAATTGAAATTCTTTATATTTTGTCCGGCATAAGTGAGTTCGGCTCCGAAGAGGCAGATGGTCCATGATATTTGTAGCCATAGTAGAAAAAGAGGGATAGCGGCAAAGCTACCGTAGATGGCATTATATTTTGTTACAGAAATCTGTCCACTGATATATAGAAACTGGAAAGCCTGATAGGCGGTTCCGGCAATGATACCTGAAATAAATGCATGCTTAAACTGAACTTTAGTATTTGGCATGAAAATATAAAGCGCAGTGAACATAAACCAGGTAAGTACAAATGGAATCAGTCGCACTAAGAATTTTAAAATTGGTGCAAGTACCACAAAGCCTTCCATGCTTTTAATCATTGTACTCATAAAAATAGTGAGTCCGCCGGATAATACAATCAAAACGGGCAATAGCAGAAACATGGAAAAGTAATCTGTGATTTTTCTATAAAGCGTACGAGTTTTTTTTACCTGCCATATATTATTGAAAGTAAGTTCAATTTTACCAGTCAAATTAACAACTGTCCATAGTAGAAGTACCAAGCCAACTCCAACGAATATTCCGCTTTTAGTCTGTTTTAGATACGATTCAACAAAATTAAGAATAGTTTCTGTGGCAACTTCCTGGCTTCCCAAACTGCTTCTTACTTGTTCTTCCATCATGTGGTCAAAACCAAATCCTCGGGCAATGGCAAATAAAATAGCCAAAAGAGGAACGATGGAGAGGAGTGTGCTATATGTTAACGCAGATGCCTTATCTGTTATGCGATCTGTATTGAAACGTCGCACAGCCAGAATAATTGTTTTTATATAGTTATAAAAGGAGAACTTGGTATGAGTTACTTCCGTTTCTGAAACCCGCCAGATATCGTAAGTAAAAAAGTTTAAAAGCATTTTTATTCTCTTATTCATAGCTTTTATTGTTGTTACCAAAGTTTATAAAAAGAAGAAAAGCAGTCAACCTATAAGCCGAGTTCTGTTCTCTATATGTAAACATATAAAGTGTCTGTCATTTATCTGGACTTAATGTCACCATTAAGCTCTAGCGGTCTACCCTCCGACATGGGGCGAGCAGCCCTCCATAGCGTCGGTTTACATGACCTTACAACTCCTAAGACGTACGGCTCTCGTGTCGCCACGAGACCGGTAGGCTCTTACCCCACCTTCTCACCCTTACCTCTCCGAAGAGGGGCGGTTATTTTCTTCTACGTTACTCTACCCTCGCGAATAGCTTTCTGTTAGGAAGTAGGATGCTCTGTGTTGCCCGGACTTTCCTCCCGCACAAAATATGCGTGCGACAAACCGGCCGGCTGCTTTTCTTTTTGCAAAAATAGTGAAAATATTTGGAAGAGTAATAATTTCAGTCCGCTTTTTACTATTCATGCCATATTGATGATAATGTTGTTTGTGTATATTTTTTATATGGTGGTGACAAACTCTGAATAAAACTTCTTTTATATGTCTCGTGCTAAAATTTAGCACCGCGGCTATCACGGCGTTTCAGAAGGAGACACCCTGTTACCCCCTCAAAAATAACCTTTATGCTTTTGTTTTTTTAGAGAAACTTTGTTCAAAATTAAATTCGGCATTAACTATCTGATAATCTTTATGATAAGTCCTTTTTGTTTTGAACTTGGAATGAAACTAATACTACTTTGGATGGTCTGTGTGTATATTTATTTTATTCTCAAAGCGATTGCAATTTATTGCCCAATGATTTTAAACTAAAGCTCAATAAACCCAGAACCATTGAGCAATAAATTTTAGCCATTGCTTTTTGGTTGGCGGTGATTAAAGAATGTACTTTGATCATATTAAAAAGATCGCTAGAAATAGAGTTTTTGTATAAATTGGAATTGAATTATTAAAAAATCTAATAAAATGTATCTGTTAATAAAATATATTATACCTTTGTGTATCTAAGAAAATCATAATAAGACTCATCAAAATGAAAAAACGTGTCTTTCTGTTTCTTTTATTATTCAGCGGAGTTATATTGTATAATTATTCTTCGGCAAAGGTTCTTCCAAAACGCATTAAGAAGATGGCCGAAAGTGTAGAGCTAAGGTTTGCTCCAGATAAAAGAACTGCTGTATTTGAGTTGGAGATAAAAAAGAAAAGGAAGACTGTTACACTCAATGGTGTAACATCAATTCCCCAAGCTAAAGCTGAGCTGATATCTTCATTACGAGAGAAAAAATATAAAATAGTAGATAACTTTCGTTTGCTGCCCGATAGTTTACTGGGCGAGAATGTGTACGGGGTTGTGAACTTATCTGTAGTCAATATCCGTAAGAAAGTGAGTTTTGCAAGTGAAATGATGACTCAGGCTTTGCTGGGAACTCCGGTGAAAATTCTTCAGGAAAATGAATGGTACAGAGTGCAAACACCGGATAGCTATATTTCATGGGTCAATTCTTCCAGTATTTATCCAATGACTAAGGTCGAATTTAATGCGTGGAATGCAGCAGATAAGATTGTTGTTACCTCTCATTATGGGTTTACTTATGAGAATGCAGATGTAAATTCCCAGAATGTGTCTGATATAGTTAGTGGTGATATGCTGAAATGGGAAGGAACAGAGGGAGAGTTTTATAAGGTTTCGTATCCAGATGGAAGAATGGCTTACATGCTCAAAAATGCAGGAATGCCTGAAAGTAAATGGTTAAATAAAGATTCCCTAAATGCTGAGAATATTATCCATACAGGAAAAACACTAATGGGCATTCCGTACTTATGGGGAGGAATGTCGGCTAAAGGTTTGGATTGTAGTGGTTTTGTAAGAACGGTGATGTTTCTTAACGGAGTTATCTTGCCCCGGGATGCTTCTCAACAGTCGCGTGTAGGAGAAAAAATAGATATAAGTAATGGATTCGACAATCTGAAGCCGGGAGATTTATTGTTCTTTGGAAGAAAGGCTACTCCAGAATTGGATGAACGCATTATTCATGTGGCTATCTATATTGGAAATCAAAAGTTTATTCATTCTCAGGGATATGTGCATATCAGCAGCTTTAATCCTCAGGATAAGGAGTTCGATCAATATAACCTGAACCGATTGGTAAGTGCGGTTCGTATACTTGGACATCTGGACTCTGCGGGAATAAGCACAATAAAAACAAATTCATTCTATCAACCTCAATTATAAAGTAGAAAACTTATGGGTCAGGACAGAAGACAATTTCTTAAAAACGCCGCTTTCGCTGCTATTGGCTCCGGATTGGCAATGCAAGGCGCATTAGCCGGCGAATCATCAAACTCTCTTTTTTCAATTAATAAACATACTCATTCAGGTAAAATGAAACTAACTTTTCGTCCGTACGATTTAAAACTGAAACATGTTTTTACAGTTGCAACTTATTCCAGAACTACTACTCCTGATGTGCAGGTGGAAATTGAGTATGATGGAGTAATAGGTTATGGTGAAGCCTCTATGCCTCCATATCTGGGGGAATCAGTAGAGTCGGTTATGGCTTTTCTTAAAAAGGTGAACCTGGAACAGTTTAGTGATCCTTTCCAACTGGAAGATATTTTGGCATATGTAGATGGAATTATGCCGGGAAACACAGCTGCAAAAGCTTCGGTAGATATAGCACTCCATGATTTAGTTGGTAAATTGCTCAATGCACCTTGGCACAAGATCTGGGGACTTGATAAGGCAAAAGCTCCTTCAACAACCTACACAATAGGTATTGATACGGCCGATGTGGTAAAACAAAAAACATTGGAAGTGGCTAGTCAGTTCAATATCCTGAAAGTGAAACTGGGTCGCGAGAACGATAAAGAGATAATTAATGCTATCCGTTCAGTAAGTCAGCTGCCTATTTCAGTTGATGCCAATCAGGGATGGAAAGATAAACATCAGGCACTGGACATGATTCTGTGGCTCAAAGAGCAAGGCATTGTTATGGTGGAACAACCCATGCCAAAAACTCAGTTGGATGATATTGCCTGGGTAACCCAACAAAGTCCGCTTCCAATCTTTGCCGACGAATCTCTTCAACGATTGAGTGATGTGCCAAAACTAAAAGGTGCTTTCACAGGAATAAATATCAAACTGATGAAATGTACCGGTATGCGTGAAGCCTGGAAGATGGTTACACTTGGAAAAGCACTCGGCATGAAGATTATGGTGGGGTGTATGACCGAGACCTCATGTGCTGTTTCGGCTGCCGCTCAATTCTCTCCGGCTGTCGACTTTGCCGATTTGGATGGCAATCTGCTTATTTCAAACGATCTCTTTAAAGGAATGGAAGTGATAAAAGGAAAGATTACGTTGAATGACCTTCCGGGTATCGGTATAAAGAAACTGTAGGTTTATGAAAAGAACGTGCTGGCTTGGTCTGTGCGGGGTGTTACTGCTTTCAGGCTGTGCTTCCCGTTTAATAAATATGGATAATTCTGATCAGGAAAAGATGAATCGTACAAAGATTGATTTTTCCAAAACAAAGGAACAGGTTACAGAATATATTCGCAAATATATTCCCAATGTTACCGGGGAACAGCTATTGCAGTGGGAAAATGAAAAGGCTCTGGAATGCATGATAATTGATGGAAAGAAGATGTATTTCTACAATGCCGCCCCCAATCTTTTTCGTATCAATAAAGAAGCCATTGCTATAAAGCTGGCTAAAGATGGATTGGAACAGGATGGTAAAGACAAAGTAAACGCAACTCATGTTCCTCAAGTGGTAAGCGAAGCAAAAGCGAAAAACGAGATCATTGTTCATCCGGTAAGAATGCGGGTAAAGTACACTTTAACCGTTAAACCCAATGTTGTTCCTGAAGGAGAGATAATTCGTTGTTGGTTACCTTTTCCGCGAACTGATCAGCCGCGGCAAACAGATGTAAAGTTACTAAATACAAGCGAAAGTCAATATAACATATCTCCGGTTGAGTATAAACACTCGGCTTTGTATATGGAGAAAAAAGCGGAAAAAGAAAAACCAACCGTCTTTTCAGCCGAATATGAATATACTTCCAGTGCAGAATGGCATCAACTGAAACCGGAAGATATTAAGCCTTATAAAAAAGAAACTTCTTTATATAAGGAATATACAAGTGAAAGGGAAAAGCATATTAGATTTACTCCACGAATAAAAGAACTTGCACAGCAGATTGTGGGCAGCGAACAGAATCCGCTTCTAAAAGTCAGGAAGATATACGAGTGGATTAATCAGTTTCCATGGGCTTCGGCACGTGAATACTCTACTCTGGAGAATATTCCTGAGTATGTGCTTGACAATAAACACGGTGATTGCGGACAAGTAAGCTTGCTCTTTATTACACTGGCTCGTTATTGTGGCATTCCTGCAAAGTTTCAAAGCGGATTTATGATGCATCCGGGAGGGACAAATATGCACGACTGGGCTCAGGTTTACTTTGAAGGAATAGGATGGGTGCCTGTTGATCAGTCTTTTGGACTCTTTCCTTCTGAAAATAAAGATGAAAAGTACTTCTTTATGACTGGCATTGATTCTTATCGCATGATTGTGAACGATGATTATTCCTACCCGCTATATCCTAAGAAAAAGTATCCCCGGAGTGAAACTGTAGATTTCCAACGAGGAGAAGTTGAATGGAGAAAAGGCAATCTCTACTTTAATCAATGGAAATGGAATCTTCAGGTTGAATACTTGAAATAACTTTTGTCATCATATTCTTGTCATATTCTTATCTAATGAATGTAAATTTGTCAGTCTCTGCCGTTAAGCGCTGTTAAGTGAATTATTTCTCTGTTAAAATATAGCAAAAATCAATGACAGGATGAATAATTGAATGATTTTTGTCGTTAATTTAACGTCGATAATGTTAAACGTAAATATGATATTAACAAATTAAATTTAGGAAATAATATGAAACAGAAAACGAAAAACGTCTTAGGTTTAGGACTTGTAATCGCTATCAGCTCAGGTGTTGCAGGGGTAACAACATATTCAATAGTTGCTCCTAAAAAAGCAAATATGTCATATGAGGAAATGTTCCAGCAAAATCCGAATGTTCATCGTGCAAGCTTTAATGCAGCAGATGCGGCTCCAGTAGATTTTACTTTGGCTGCGGAGAATTCTGTTCATGCTGTTGTTCATATAAAATCTACTATCAATGCAAAGACAACTACGGTAGATATGCAAGATCCATTCTCTGATTTCTTTGGTGATTTCTTTGGCAATGGCAATGGAAATAGCAATGGCGGTCGTCAGCAAAGACAACTTCAGCAGCCTAAACAAGAGGGTATTGGTTCTGGAGTTATCATTTCAAAGGATGGATATATAGTAACCAACAATCACGTAATTGATAATAGTGATGAAATTACGGTCACTCTTAATGATAAAAGAGAATTCAAGGCTCGCCTGATTGGTGCGGATGCTGCTACAGACTTAGCTTTGATTAAGATAGAAGGAAGTGACTTTCCAACACTTCCAGTGGGAAACTCTGATGACATGAAAATTGGTGAATGGGTATTGGCTGTAGGTAATCCGTTGAATTTATCTTCTACCGTTACTGCAGGAATTGTAAGTGCAAAGGCTCGTAATCTTGGTATGGGCGGTGGAGGAATAGAGTCCTTCATTCAAACAGATGCTGCAATTAATCCGGGTAATAGTGGTGGTGCTTTAGTAAATACACGTGGTGAACTGATTGGAATTAACTCTGCTATTTACTCGCCAACAGGTTCTTACGCCGGTTATGGGTTTGCTATCCCAACTGCTATTATGAAAAAAGTGGTTGCTGATTTAAAAGAGTATGGAGCGGTTCAGCGTGCTTTACTAGGGGTTAAAGGTGGTGATAATAATGCAGAACTTGCAAAAGATAAAGATTTGGGTGTAATCAGCGGTGTTTATATTGATGAAGTAACCGATGGTGGTTCAGCGGCAGATGCAGGTTTGAAAGCAAAAGATGTAATTGTTGCAATCAATGGTAAGGATATTAAATCTATGGCCGAATTGCAGGAAACAATCACACGTCTTACTCCAGGAACCAATGTGAAAGTAAAAGTTATCCGCGATAAAAAAGAAAAGACTTTTGATGTAACATTAAAGAATTCACAAGGAAACACTAAGGTGGTAAAAAATGCCGGAATGGAAATTCTAGGTGCTGCTTTCAGAGAACTGCCAAAAGATTTAAAGGAACAGTTGAAGCTTAGTTCGGGACTGGAAGTTACCGGTGTTGCAGCTGGTAAAATGAAAGAGGCCGGAATTACTAAAGGTTTTATAATTCAGAAAGTCAATGGCGAGCAAGTTAAGTCAATCGCTGATCTTGAAAATCTATTAAAAGCTGCAACTCAGTCGCCTGAGCAAGTGCTTTTTATGACAGGAATGTTCCCATCGGGTAAGCGTGCTAATTATGCTGTAGATCTTTCAACTAAAGAATAAATCTTCTACACATAAACAGGTTGCACAGATTTGCCGGATTTTTATTTGATTCTGAACAAGTCTGTGTTACTTTTGTTTATTAATGCTATAAAAAAACAAAATAGCGATCTATATTTCGTTAAATATGAATATTTTGTTGTAACTTTGTCCCTTCAAATTTGTTTTATAAGCATGAGACAATTAAAGATTACCAA
>Ga0183099_1000491_pt1 | contig 28952 bp, 30 predicted proteins | sample Biomet1_FD_127788 | JGI IMG/M metagenome (GOLD analysis project Ga0183099, IMG submission 127788) | Microbial communities from bioreactor (seeded with anoxic lake sediment) at LBNL, California, USA - Biofuel metagenome 1 | ecosystem: Engineered > Bioreactor > Anaerobic > Unclassified ...
CCCATCCCTTCGGATTTGGCGGGCTCTTTTCCGTTCCTTTTGCTGCGGCTTTCTTTGCATCTGCGGCTTTTACCCTCTGGTTTGCGAGAGTTTCTTTTTCCTCCTCCTCCTTTAGTTTTGCTGCGTCTCCAGCTTTTTCGGCTGGTTTTGCTTCTTCTGCAGTTCCCATCCCTTCGGATTTGGCGGGCTCTTTTCCGTTCCTTTTGCTGCGGCTTTCTTTGCATCTGCGGCTTTTACCCTCTGGTTTGCGATCTCTTCCATCTCTGCTATCCTGTCATCTTCGAGTTTGGTGAAAAGGATCTCGGGCTTTGCGAGCTTTGTGCCTGCTTTTAAAGGCGCGAGAGCCTCATCATACAGAATTGTATGCAGATCTCCTTCCTGCCCGAGCTCTTTCCAGGCGGTCTCCATAGTTTCCGGGATCACTGGCTCAAAAATAAGGCATAGGGCTTTTGCCAGGTGGAGGCAGTTATAAAGCACCTGTCCGCAGGCTGCCTTATCCTGTTTTATCAGGCTCCAGGGCTCATGAGACTGGAAATAGGTGTTTCCGAAAGACGCGAGAGCCATTGCAGAATCAACGGCTTTTTTGAACTCGTATTCGGACATTGCTGCTTTTACTTCTTTTAAAGCCTTTTCGATCTCTTTCTTTACCACAGGTTCAAGTTCTCCTGCGGGAACTTCTCCATAGTTCTTGAAAACGAAAAGCATTGTCCGATACAGGAAATTCCCAAGTACTGCAACAAGTTCGGTATTGATCTTTTCCTGAAGCACACGCCAGGAGAAATTCAGCTCCTTTGTGTGGGAGGTATAGCTTGCCAGATAATACCTCAGCAGATCAGGATGGAAACCGTGGTCAAGGTAATCTTCTCCTACCCAGACTACATAACCTCGGGTCTTGGAAAACTTTTTGTCTTCAATTTTGACCATGCCTGAAGCTACGACAGCTGTAGGCACCGAGTAATCCGCGCCTTTAAGCATAGCCGGCCAGAAGATACAGTGGTGATAGGTAATGTCCCCTCCTATGAAATGGACAATTTCCCCATCGTTTTTCCAGTATTTTTCCCAGGAGTTCCCTGTTTTTGCAGCCCACTCCTCGGTAAAGGCGATATATCCTATAGGAGCGTCTACCCAGACATAGACCACGAGATCATCATGCCCTGGGAATTTTACTCCCCATTCCAGATTCCGGGTAATGCACCAGTCCGTAAGCTCCTGCTTTACCCAGCCCAATGCATAATTCCTGGCATTGATAGTTCCCCCAAGATCATTTGAGAGATAGTCCATGAGGTAGTCTCTGAATTCAGAAAGCTTGAAAAAGAAGTGTTCCTGCTGTCTATACTCGGCAGGCCCTCCACAAATAGTGCAGACAGGATTCTGAAGTTCTCCGGGCTCAAGGTGTTTTCCACATCCCTGGTCGCACTCGTCTCCTCTTGCGATTTCGCCGCAGTGAGGACAGAAGCCTTCTACGTAGCGGTCAGGGAGAAAACGATTGCACTTCGGGCAATAGGCAATTTCGATAGTTTTTGGGTACACATAATCTTTTTCAATCAGCTTGTTGACAATATCCAGGGTCCTGTTGTGATTTTCAGGATCATCCGTTGTCCCAAAAGCATCAAAGTAAACTCCCAGCTGCTTGAAAGTCTCGTCAAAATGTTTGTGGTATATCTCTACAAGCTCTTTAGGGGTGATCCCGAGTTCTTCGGCGTTTACGACAATAGGGGTACCGTGAGTGTCCGAACCACAGACAAAGGTAACATCCCTCCCTTCCTTTCGCAGGGAACGGACAAAAATATCAGCGGGCACGTAGGTCCGGAGATGCCCGATATGAGCCTTGCCATTAGCATAAGGCAGGCCACAGGTGACAAGTACGGGTTTACTGGATGATTCTGGCATTATTATCTCCATATATTTTTTGTGAATATATTCCTCTTCGATGATTGCAATTCTAAAATATATTTCGCTTACATTTTTTGATCAAACTTTTTTAAAAAAGTTTGCTGCAATTCTAAAATATATTTGCTCACAGTTTTTGATCAAACTTTTTTTAAAAAAGTTTGTTGCAACTCTAAAATATATTTCGTTTACTGTATTTTACAAGGTAACCTATTTGAGGGATAGTTAGTAATCCTATATAAAGAAGGATGGAATGTAGAGACAGATAGATAATAGCTTCGACAATTCAGGCTGTTAAGCAAATTCTATTGCCCGTGGGCTTCTGCAAGTTCTCATTCTTGCATCGACTGCTACCGTAATATATCTACTCTCTTAATTAAAGATTTCAACGAGGCTCAAGACCGCAGACTAAAGCAACAAATCTAAAATATAAGGTTCTAAACTATACGGTCCTATCAGATATGAACGATAAAAACGTAAACCCTGAAGTCACGAGCTCAGAAGATCTATCTGAAGATAGCATCTTACAAAGCAGTCCTCACAATGGAGGAGAGAATTTCGTTCCAGATAAAGGAGCTAACCGTACGAGTGATAATTCCTTCACCGGCTCTGCACCTGATGGTTCGGGAAAAATAGTTGATCAGGGAACCCCTTTAGAAGCTTCTGAAAATAGAGGAGTTGAAAGCAAGAGATTAAGCATGAATCCCAACCCGCATCCACATAAAAAAAAGCGTAGCTGGATGCCCTACCTGCTGGTAGTACTGGCTCTCATTACTGTCATACTGGTTAGTCTTGCGGCAATCTCCTTCCATTTCGGTGTTGGGGGAGACCTGGGGAGTTCTGAGAAGGTAGCTGTTATCTATATCCAGGGCACAATACTTACAGGAAACGTTCCTGCAGGGCTTGGCTATGCCACTTCCGAAGAAATCTCTGAAAATATCCGTAGGGCTGCCGCGGATGATGGAGTCAGGGCAATTGTGCTTAGAATTAACAGTCCTGGAGGGTCCCCAGCAGCAGCCCAGGAAATTGTAGAAGAAATTAAGAAAGTACAGGCAAAAGGAATTCCTGTTGTTGTGTCCATGGGGGATCTTGCAGCCAGCGCTGCATATTATATCTCTGCGCCGACTGATTACATTATTGCAAACCCCTCTACGAATACCGGATCTATTGGAGTGATCTGGATCTTCCAGAACATGTCTGCCTCTTATCAAGAAGCAGGTGTAAATTATTACGTTGCAAAGTCCGGAGAAATGAAAGACATGGGAAGCACCTGGAGAGGGCTTACTGATGAAGAAAAAGAGTATGCTGATTCCGTGGTTATGGAAAGCTACGAGAATTTCATAACCGATGTTTCCGAAGGACGCAACATGCCCAGAAGTGAAGTAAAAGAACTTGCCGATGGTCGCATATACACCGGAACCAAGGCAAAGGAGCTTGGGCTTGTCGATGACTTCGGAAATCTTTATGATGCAATTGACAAGGCTGCACAACTTGGAGGAATTGCAGGGGAACCAAGAGTTGAATATATGAACAAAGCAAGTATTTCAAAGCTGCTTTTGGGTTCAGATTCCGGAGGATCTAATGAGACAGCCGAACAATTTGTCAGTTACTTTGAAGAAAGTCCATATGGAAAAATCCTTGCTTGAAATCCCTAATGATATAGATTATCAATAGGTAAGATGTTTTCAATTGCAGGCAGTTAAGGACCTCATAATTTTTTTAATTTCATTTTTTATCTTAATTTTTTCCACACTCTTTCTCTTATTTTTCAATTTTGCTATCTTCCATAACAGCTTTACACCCGAAAAATCACAAAATATATATTCTCCAACATGCAGGATACTTCGGGCTTAATATGCTGGAACTTAAATTTGTACGTAACAATCCCGATGTAGTTAGACACGCTCTCATTAATAGGAATATGAGCACCGAGCTTATAGATAGCCTTCTTGAGTATGATATAGCGTGGAGAGAATGTCTCGCCGAAGGTGATGAGCTAAAGCATAAGCGCAATGTGGTCACCCGTGAAATAGCGAAGCTAAAGAAAGAGAATAAAGATGTTTTGTCCAAAATAGACGAGATGCAAGGCATCAATAGCCGTATTAAAGAAACCGATGATAAGGTACGTGACTACAAGTTAAAAATAAATGAAATAATGCTCAGTATCCCCAATATCCCATCCACAACAACTCCAATAGGCAAGGATGAGAATGATAACCCAGTTATAAGGGTTGTTGGAGAGCCAAGAAAGTTCACGTTCACTCCAAAGCCTCATTGGGAGATAGGAGAAGCATTGGATATACTCGACTTTGAGAGAGGAGCCAAGATAGCAGGCCAGGGCTTTACAGTCTATAAAGGTATGGGCGCAAAACTCGAAAGAGCGCTCGTAAACTTTATGCTTGACGTACATACAAGGCAGGGTTATCTTGAAGTTTTTCCACCTGTACTTATCAACGAAAAAGCCATGACTGGTACAGGGCAGCTCCCTAAATTTAAAGATGATATGTACTTATGTACAGATGGTTACTATCTTGCACCTACCGCAGAAGTCCCTGTAACCAATCTCTATATGGACGAGTACATTGAAAAATTACCAGTGTTCCTTACAGCGTATACTGCCTGTTTCAGGCGTGAGGCAGGAAAACATGGTCAGGATACCAGAGGGATCATTCGTCAGCACCAGTTCAATAAGGTCGAGCTTGTCAAGTTTGTAAAGCCAGAAACCTCATACGAAGAAATGGAAAAGCTCACTATTGATGCGGAAGAAATCCTTAAACTTTTGAAATTGCCATATCGCGTGGTAAACCTGTGTACTGGAGACCTCGGATTTTCAGCGGCGAAGACTTACGACATCGAGGTATGGGTACCCACACAGGAAAAATATAGAGAAATATCTTCGTGCTCGAATTTTGAGAACTTTCAAGCCAGAAGGACTAATATCCGCTTTAGAACTCCTGAAGGCCCACAGTTTGTCCATACCCTTAACGGCTCAGGCCTTGCTGTAGGGAGGACTGTCGTTGCGATACTCGAGAACTACCAGCGCGAGGACGGAAGCGTGGAAATCCCTGAGATCCTCAGGCCATACCTTGGCGGGGCAAAAGAAATTAGTAATGAAGTATAAACTAAACAGAGGGCACGGGAGAATCAAAATGATTCCAAAACAACTGTCAATGTGGAAAGGCGTGGAAGAAAGGATTTAAGGGCGCAATTTTTCAGTGCTTTCCTTACTGTTAGCGCCTCTTCTCTTTCCCCACTTTTTTCATATCTTATTTAAATAAGTGAAAAAGTCAGGTAATTCACTATATTCCTCTTTTTATCCGAGTTTTACTCCTCAACTTTCTTCTGGACTCCCGGCTTTTCTCCTGCAGATTTTATCCAGGAGCAGAATGTTATTAAGCATCAGCGATCCGCTCCATCCGAGAGGGATTGCCCAGGCAGGTTTGCCTGTAGACTGATCCACCTGTTCCGGGAGAAGTCCTGTACTGGTTGCGCCGGCAAGAGCCCATTTAAGACATTTAATTCCTTCACTGGTCAGTCTTTTCACGTTTTCATCAGATATTTCTTCTTTTTCAGAAGGAATCTCATGCGTGGGGGCAAACATTGCTTTTTCAGAGGGGAGGTCAAGGGCAAGGGCAAACATTGCTTCCGAAAGCCAGAGAGTAGTTACTACCCACGGATTTCCGTTTATGTAGCTGTCATTTTCATACCTTTTGATGCCGTAATTGAGATTGCTGGGTACTGAGAGCTTTTTCTGAATGTTTTCTATCATAAACTGGATCATATCCCTCTCTATGGGGTCTTTTGGAGAGAGCATTCCAAAGGGAATATAGGTGCCGAGAATGCTTGCATCGATGGTTTTGTCCAGTTTCTCGTTAATTACTCCTTTTGCAAAATAGCCTTCCTGAAGCCAGAAACGATCAATCGTAGCCTGTTTGATGAACTCCGCCCTCTTCTTCCAGCGCCTTGCCATACCAGCTTCCCCATTTTCTTCAGCCAAGTGAGAAGCACCCATGAGCCCGGCATAGATTGAAGCATTCGTGTATGTAAAAATTCCGTAGTAAGTCTCCCAGAGATCCATACAGCTTTCGTGAATTCCGGACTTGGTTCGCTTCATCAGGTATTCGGCAGCCCTGAGTATGGAAACCCAAACTTCTTCGAGAAACTCAGCTTTTTTCAGGCCTTCGAGAATCTTGTAATAAACATCCATAGCATAGAGCGTGGATCCGGTTTCATCTATCTGAGTGGAGTAATCAAAATTTCCCCAGGAGGGAGCTATATCCCCATTGAGCCAGTAACGTTGAAACCAGGAACCGTCAGGAAGCTGAGTCCGGATACACCATTTGAAAAACATGTCGCAATACTCTGGATAGCCGGAATGCTTTAGTGCGAGCACGATTTCTGCGGCATCTCTATTCCAGCAGAATCCATATCCTCCACATTTCTCGAAATTAGAGTCAAATTCCGGAGCAGCCACAAAAGATCCATATTCGCGGTCATTAAGGAGGTAAAGCATGAGAAGAGCCCGGTTGTAGGAGTTGAACAGCTCCTGGCGCAAGTTATCGTATCCCTCAAGCCCTGGCATTTTGAGCACCTGCTTTCTAGAAAGCCACATAACCCAGTGTTCCCGCGTTTTTTCAAAAATATATTCCAGAGGCAGTTTTGAGAGCTCCTGCATTCTCTTATACAGGAGACGTCTGGAAGAAGCAGCTCCTATGAAGATAACAAACTCATTTGCTCCGTCAGCCTCCAGTTCAAGGTCCCAACCAGCCGCGTTATTAATATTTCCTATATCTTCTTTATTACCCTGGAGTTTTCCGTCTTCCATATCATATTTGGAGTTCGTCCACCATATGGTATCCATCGCCTTTCCAATCTGCCACTCAGTAAACTCTGGCAGGGAGTATATCCCTATATGATAGTTTTGCCAGTATTGTACGAGCAAGCGAGTATTGGTATCGCAAAAGCCGGAGTTTTTCTTGGAGGTTTCCCCTACATTGAAATTGGAATAATAGAAGAATTTTCCGGATATCTTTTTCTGGGACTGGATCTTAAATCTGCGGATAAGGACAGGCACGTCGGGGTGTACAAGGTCAAGAATGGAAATCCGAATTCCCTCGGAATCATGATAAAGTTTTGTGGATACAATATTGGTATCTTCTATATAATTCTGGATGCAGTGCCAATCGTTATCGTTTGTCCATAGAAGTTTTTCCCCTGTATGAATACAGGCAACAGATTCTTCGACGTGTTGGGCATGGTCTCGACGGGGATAAAAAAAGCCTAAAATGTCACCCTTTCTTCCCATTGTTACGAGCAGCTCGTCATTTCCGAGAATGACATTGGATTGCTTTATCACCGTGTCTCCCCTCTCAGCTGATATTCCTGGCTTGTACCGCCGGAAGGAGCCGGCGAGATTATGTGTTCGCAGACCTTCTTTCCTGTAGCTTTACAGCTTACCTCCCTCACACTTATATTTTTCCCGAAATATTCAGTCAGGTAACCTGCAAAATAGCCGCTCATAAAGGCACAGACTGGCTGGTCCGACCCCCCGTAAACATCAGCTATAAACGAGTCTTTCACAATGATTTTTCCGTCATAAGTCTTGGGATTACATTCGATTTCCAGGATTCCCCAACCCACAGCTCTATAGAGTTCCGCAAGCACGCTTGCAAAATTACTGTCATTAAGGTTCAGAATACTCTTGAAATACTTTGCTGCATGAATTCCACCTTTAAGTCCTGAAAGAGTGAGAAGTCCCTCGGCATGTGGCGCATTCTGGTTGAGAGTTTTAATGATATCGACAATGGTAAGTGCCCTTGCCATAACTCCCCTGACTCCTAGAATATTAAGAGGAAAGTCCACGGAATAAACCATCCCATAATTTGAAATTCCGTACTCTACCTCGCTTACAACCCCAAGCTCCTTTATTTTTCGGGCGAAATTTTCTGGATCAACATCTTTATTAAGTTCAGTAAATACAGAATATTCTCCTGTTTTCTGTGTAATATTATCCAGATGACCGAACATAACGAACGTATTTTCTTTTTCGAGGAAATCAGTTATTAAAGATAAAGATCCGGGTTCTTTCGAATAGATTATCTTAAACCATACAATCTGCGAGCTTTCATTGAAGCCTGCAAACATGAATAAGTCCCTAACCATGTGACTCGACTCCCATGAATAGTATGTGTACGTCTAATTAAGCTATTGCGTTAAGTTTTCTGAATACCTGCGCTTTGAAATCCATAAGTACAGCCATGAAATTTACCGCTGCATCGAAAGGCGTGGCATGGACACTGAAGTATGAATGTACATCCCCATCCCCGAGCCATTTGGTACACATATAGTAGTAGTGGTCCGAAGTCAGCAGGTGCTTCCATATACGCAGGATTTCGGGATCCCCTGTCTTCCTTACAAAGGATTCAAGTAGCTTTATCTCTTCAAAGCAGCGCCTTTGCATGTCGTTCCCAAGCCATGCGCTGGTATCACGTTCCATATCAGCCCAGGAAATTGTGGAAAAATCCCCAATATCGATCTCGGCCACGGGTGAGTATTTTTCGATAAGCTCGAGAGGCTTACTGAAATTCAGGTGAGTCTTGAGCACTTCCCCGGGAAGTTTTTCCAGGAAGGAAAATATTCCGGTTTCTTCCCATTGATGCTCTCCGAAGGTCTCATAGTCCATAAAGATATTAATACAATCTTCATTAATCCCTGAAGCCCATGAGGCCCATTTTTCCGCGGTAAGAGGATATCCTTCCCACCACCTTGCCGAAAACCTGTATCCGATATCATCACTAAGCTTGTAATTTCTGAAGATTATGGGAAGTCCCGAACCTTTTGCCCTGTAAAGCACATTGGGAGACCTTCCATCAAGCATATGGTCCGCACCTTCGGTAAGGATTGCCCTGTACCCGAGATCCGAAACAAGCTTTGCTATCGTGTTATTGTAAAGCAGTTCGGTATTCCGGAATACCTGAGGTTTAACTCCCAGAAGATCAAATACAAGTTCTCTGTGTTCTTTTATTTCCTCGATAAATTCGGTTTTGTCTTCAAAAAGGCTTGAAAGGGAATGATAAAAGGTTTCGTCCAGGAATTCCACTGCTCCGGTCTCCGCCATCTGTCGGAAGCCTTCGAGCACATCTTTTCCCCAGAGTTCACATTGTTCGAGCAGGGTTCCGGTAACAGAGAGAGAAAACCTGAATTCTCCTTTATGCTCGTCAAGAGATTCCAGGAGTACCCTGTTTGCAGGAATATAGCATTTCCGGGTTACTCTCTCAAAAATTTCCCTGTTGCTTCTATCATCAAAATAGCGAAAAAAACCTGATCGGTCATCAGGCCAGAACCTGCGCAGTCTGAAAGGTTGATGTACCTGGAAATACAGGCAAACCGAGGTCATGCTCCCTCCTCCAGAACAGCTCTCCTGAAATCGGACAGGATGGAAAAATAATTCACAGCCCTTTCATACCCTTCCCTGATATTTCCAGAATTCATGGAAAAAAATATTTCACTCTGCTGGAGGTAACCGAATATCTGTTTAAGTTCCCGATAAGTTTTATTTTCTTTGAGCCCTGAGAGTTCTTCTCCAACTCTTACAAGTTCTCGCAGGTAAAGCTGCTGAGCATGGTTTCCTACTGCGTTATGCATCCCATAACGGATTGTCTGCTCGGTTCCCAGGGTAGGAAGTTTTAAAGGTTCAAATCTCTTCACGGCCTCAGACGGCGTGAACATCTCAATGCCTCTGGCTTTGAGGGCTTCTGGAAACGTCCTGATAAAATCGGCTATTATACTTTTATTTCTGTAATGAAAGCAGAGATTTGCATAATTAAAATAAAGGGTCAGGACGTCACCTTCCATGCTGGCAATCCAGTCCGCGAACTTTTCCGGAATAAGAGGATACCCTTGCCAGTCTTTTTCCGAAAAGCGCAGCTCAAGGTCTTCGCTAAGGTCTATATGCCTCAACAAAGTTGGAAGATAATTTTCAAAAACATGTACAGGGTCATATCCATTCATAAGGTTCCTGGATCCCTCGGCGATAAGACACTTGAAACCCAGATCGGTAAGAATCCTTCCTACTCTTTCAGTGTACAGAAGCTCTGTATTTACGAAAGTCTCGGGGGTGATACCCAATAATTCCCGAAGCATTTTCCTGTACATGAGCACTTCCTCCTTAAACCAGGAAAGATCAGGGTACAGCGAACTCAGGGAGTGATAACTGCAGCTCCCTGTAAATTCCACGCCCCCATTTTCCCCAAGTTCGCGGAATGATTCGAGAAGTTCGGGGTCCCATCGACACTGTTCGAGGAACGGCCCGGATAGATCAAAGGAATATTTTCCCCCCCTTTCCACGGATTCCAGAATCAGATCATTAAGACGTAGAAATTGCCGGCTTGTTTTTAAAAATTTTGAAAAAATAATACTCCGGTCAAAATACCGGTCCATTTCAGGCACCCCGAAAAAACCCTCTACAGGCCAGTACCACTTGGGACTGTAAGGCAGATGCACTCCCATACAGATGCATACAGCTTTCATAACAGAGTAATCTAGTGCGGAAACCTACTAAAAACTATTGTTTTAGTTAACTCAAAACTATTTTTTACGTTAAATTTAAACTTGCAGTGGGATCAAAAAATACTAAAGATAGGATGACTCAGGGGTTAAAAGGATCAGCTTAGATTAAAAACAGCTTAAAAGGCAAGATGGGATGAGATCCCATCTAAATTGGAAGCAAAGAAAATCTTGTACTCCCAAAACAAGACCTGCGCGGAAAAGCCGTAAGCGTTGGGCCGCAACCGTTGCGCCGGTTTATCACGCCGGATAGGGTTTGGGATAAGATCCTCAAACTCAAACGTTGACCTGTTTTCGATCAAACCTTTTTTGAAAAGGTTTGCGTTCAAGCCTTTTCTTAAAAGGCTTGTGGTTCATCCCATCATAAACCTTGTAAGGCTGCCGTATGCATCGGAGATTTCTTTTAGAGAGAGGGAAATCTCGAAATCTTTTCCTTTAACCCCAAGGGAATTGCCTCCCACCTTGCCGATTATCATGTGAGGCACATTTTTGAGGATTTCCAGTACAGCGTCGGGCTCGCCTGTAGCAAGTACAGCTCTTGCGGGAGCTTCTGAGAATAACAGCTCCTCAGCTTTCATTCCTGCAATTTCACTCAGGTCTACCTCTGCGCCGCTGTTTCTGCACATCCTTGCAAGTCCTGCAGCAATTCCTCCAAGAGAAAGGTCATGTGCCGAATGGAGTTTTCCGCTTCTTGCAGCTTCGATAATAGCTTTTATTATCTCTAGGGCATTTATAGGGACAGGAGAGACTTTTCCGGCATTCTGGGCTCCGAAACAGGCATAATATTCAGAACCTCCCATGTCCGCAGTTGTTTCTCCTACCAGTATAATGGTGTCTCCGGATTTTGCAAAGAAGCCTGAAGGGAGAGGAGTCTCGAGGTTGACTTTCCCTATCATTCCTATTGAAGGGGTTGGGGGAATTGCAGTCTTGAACTCATCACTTTCGTTATACAGGGAAACATTTCCTCCCACGACCGGAATTGAGAGTTCTCTTGCCCCGTCTCCAAGCCCAAGTACGGCGTTTTTGAATTGCCAGTAAATTTCCGGGCGATCGGGGTTTCCAAAGTTCAGGCAGTTTACAATTACAAGCCCTTCAGCACCTTTTACTGCAAGGTTCATGGCGTTTTCCATTATTGCGGTCTTTCCTCCGTTGTAGGGATCAAGAAGAGTAGCTCTTGGCTGGCAGCCGCAGGAAAGTGCAATTCCTTTTTTATCAGTTATCTTGAGCACGCCAGAGTCTTCTCCGGGTTTGACAACTGTTCTCAACTGGACTTCATGGTCGTACTGCCTGTAGATCCATTCTTTTGAGGCGATATTGTAGGAAGAGAGGACTTTCAGGAAAGCTGCCTTCAGGTCTTCCGGAGTTTCGGGGGGTTTACCTTCTTCAACCTGGGAAATGGGAGATACTGAGGGTTTCTCACAGGTCGGAGCTCCACCTGTCAGGAAATCGATCGGAATATCTGCAACGATTTCCCCTTTGAACTCAACGGTATAACTTGGTTCCTCTGTCAGATACCCCACTACAGCCCCATTAAGGTCGTATTTTGCTACCAGAGCAAGTACGGCATCGACATCTTCAGGAGCTACTTCAAAGACCATGCGTTCCTGAGATTCTGCAAGCAGGATTTCATAAGCATTCATGTTGAGTTCGCGCTGGGGTACTGCGTCTGCAATGATCCGGGCTCCGAGTCCTCCCTTTGCAGCCAGTTCCGAACTTGCTCCTCCAAGGCCAGCAGCTCCAAGATCCTTGCAGGATTTTATATAGCCTTTCTCCATGGCTTCCAGGGTCATTTCGATTACAAGCTTTTCGGTATAAGGATCTCCTACCTGGACGCTTGGGCGGTCTTCGGCTTCAGCTGATTCGGAAAGGTCCCTGGAAGCAAAGGAAGCTCCTCCAAGTCCGTCTCTTCCTGTGCTTGAGCCTGCGAGCACAAGCTTGTTTCCGGCTTTCTGGGAGCGGGCAGTTATGATATCCTCTTCCCAACAGAGCCCTACTGCAACCACATTTACAAGAGGGTTTCCACTGTATTTTCTGTCAAAGAAAGTCTCACCATTGACCACAGGCACCCCTATACAGTTTCCATACCCTGCGATTCCCTTAGTTATCTGCTCGAAAAGGAAAAGATTTTTGGGAGTGTCCAGAGGCCCGAAATAAAGAGGATCCATAAGGGCTATGGGGCGGGCTCCCATGGAGATTATATCCCTTATAATACCTCCTATACCGGTAGCAGCTCCGTTGTAGGGATCAACATATGAAGGATGATTATGGCTTTCCATACCTATGGCAAGCACGTATCCATCTTCGAATCTTATAATTGCAGCATCGTCTCCGGGGCCGATAATCACGTTTTCGCCCGTAGTAGTAAAAGTTTTCAGGAGAGGAGCGCTTGAACGGTAGGAACAGTGTTCGCTCCATAAGTTTAAAAAGCAGCCCTGTTCTACCAGGGTGGGCTCTCGCCCAAGTTCTTTTTTAATGATCTTAAGGTCTTCTTCAGGTAACATTGCCTTGCCTCTGATGCTTAATCCTTTTTTGGATACCGAAGATTCGGTTTTTTCTTAATAGATTATCCCTTAAATTCAGAATTTTCAGTATTAGCGTTAACAGTCTATGCCGACATAAAGGGATAAGGATTAGATAAATATTTCTAACCCGCCCTAGTCGACAGAGTTGCGGCTCTGCAGCCCGAGTCCCGTCTCGGGATGACGGGCCTAATTCCGCATCGAGAGGACTGGCCCTTTTCGCTACGCTCAAGAGGGCCAATCTATGGGACAAAAAATTTCCGGGCTGTAGATGTTTTTCGTGATTGTCAAATATGCAGTAAGCTTTCTATTCCCGCATTTTTCGCAAAATATCAAACTGGATGAAAAGAGGTAAGTGAGTATTGATACAACGTTCAAAATTACTTATCTGAATTCATATTATGAGTAGTCAACCGAGTCTTCGATTATGAAAAATTGTCTTAAAATTTTCACTGATTGAGAATAAAATTGGTTTTGGAACGAGTTACGGATAAAAAAGTAGTATTTAAAATAAAGTGGAGAAAAATATATTTAAGATTAGATTTGTTGGATCATTTTTTCCACTTTTACTCCTGATTCGGTGAGGGAGTACATTTCTTCCTTTTTTGTAATCAACTCTTTCTCTTCAAGTTCTTCGAGAGTTTTTGCGATGGTGGGATGTGCAACTCTTAGGGTTTTTGAGACTCTTTTCCCTTCCATTTCTCCTTTTGAGGAAAGTAAGGAGAGTACTTTTTGCCTTATATTGTTTCCGTTTACAAAACCTATTAAATCGTTCAATTCGTTCATCAGGTGCCCCCGAATATTGGATTAGTGTATCCTACAATTTTATACTACTATATTTATATAATAGAAGTGCATATATATGTGATACAAGTTACAGAAAGAGATGGGATTCAAGATATATCTAATTTCTTGATGGGTTAGAGAAGCTCTTTTCGGCAAAGGTGAAGATTTTAAGCTTTTTTAGCTTTTTTAGCTTTTTCGGCTTATATAGTCTTTCCCGGAACGTTAGTATCTCGAATACCTCTTGAATACCTCTTAGATCTCCAGCTTTTTTTCGCTTGCTGTCTGTATCTTTACCGACAACCATGTTATTAAATTGCACTCTACAAACGAGCACAATATTATATAAAAAAATTGAAACATAATAAAGCACTGGCTGGCTTTTTATGCTGTCGGTGATTCCTAGCTATTAACTGAAATTCAGCATAAAGTGCCTGAAAAATACCATTAGGCTTTAATACCTTCATTGATAAGTACTTTATATCTATTTAGTTATTTTTAGATGTAAATTACATATATAATGATTACAAATTCGGAGGATATACCAACAAATGAGCAGCGGAATGTGCCCAGTATGTGGGCTTCCAAAAGAACTTTGCATTTGCGAAGAGGTTGCAAAAGAGCAACAGAGAATTACTGTAAAAGTTAACAGAAGAAGATACGGAAAAGAAGTTACCGTTGTAGAAGGTTTCGACGCAAGTGAAATCGATCTTCACGAACTGTCCACTTATCTTAAATCAAAGTTTGCATGCGGCGGTACGGTAAAAGGAAATACTGTGGAACTTCAGGGTAATCACCTGACCCGCATGAAAGAAGTCCTCATGGAAAAGGGTTTCTCTGCTGAACAGATTAAAAACTAAACCCTGACCAGCCTCCAAGGGTAAACCGGGTCTGAGAAGTAGTAATAATATTTTAGTATAATATTTTCAGGTCTGGAATTGTATATATTTTTGTCGGTATTTAGATAGCATGCGTTTTCAGAAAATTGAGGGAGACATATTATCTATTTAAAAAACAAAAATATACGGAGATATAAATATTTAAGAGAATCTTTCGTAAAATTCACCTGATTTATACGGTGTTGGTCTCCCATGAAAACAACATGTGAAATTATGGTACAGAAAGTCTTGCCCGCAATTAGGGCAGAACTTTCCAGAACAATAATTTTTGAGCATGGGTGCACGCAGCAGGATGTAGCGGACATCCTGGAGCTCTCAAGGGCTGCGGTATCCCAGTATGTTAGTGAAAAACGCGGGGCTGAAGTTGGTTTTTCCGAGGAGACTCAAAACGAAATTAGGAAATTTGCATCAGTGCTTCTAAATCAAGGTTTATCCTCTCAGGAAAAGACAAAAGGCATGTGCGGCATTTGCAGTTTTGTTCAAAAATCCGGCTGGCTATACAGAAATGCTCCTGAAGCTAAACCCTGTATCATGTGCGAGGATACGGATTTAAAGTGAATGGTACACTGTGTATTAAATGTAAAGGAAAAGGACTTTGTGGGCGTCTTCGCTGCCCAATTCTTGAAAAATTCAAGTCCTTACAATCGATTGCTCCTGTGATCTCAGGAGACTCGGTTTTTGGAGCATCTCCACCTGCTATTTTTGTTGGAAGCTACGGTTACCCTAGAGTATCGGCAGGCCCGCTCATCCCACCTTTGGTAACGGAGAGCGAAGCCTCGCTTTTTGAAGAGCCCTCAGCCTGGGCAAACATGCAGATTGAAGATATCATCTCCATGCGCTCCCGTATGGTCAGGGCAAACACAAACCTCCATGTAAAAGATGCCCGCAGCAAAGAAAACCCTCTCCTTGTAAAGGCTCAGGAACTTGCTCTTTCCAGAAAGCCGGTGGATACCGAAGCCTGGTTTTTCAAAGCCCCGAAACAGGAACTTAAATTCGATGCCGTACTAACGCCTATGGGCCCCTCAGGACTTGTGAAAAACTTTGAGCTTGCAGAAAATCCGAACGTTCCGAAAAAAGTGGATTACCTTGTATACGATACTGACGCCCTGGCAAAAGACGCTGTGCTTGAACTCTATAAAGGGGATATCCCGGCTGAACATATTACTCGCCTGTTCTCCATTGGCCTGCTAGGAAAAGAACGAAAAATCGTGCCAACGCGCTGGTCAATCACAGCCGTGGATGATATGGCAGGAAAAGAACTTGCAGACCGCATAAAGGATTTTCCCTGGGTCTCAGAGATTCAGCTTTTTAGCGGGAACCATTTCGGGAACCATTTTGAAGTCCTTATTCTTCCACGGGCTTATGCTTTCGAACTTATTGAAATCTGGCTCCCAAAAGCAATCTGGTCTGGAGAATCAAGTTGGGTTGGAGAAGACAGTGAGAGTTACGAAGGAAAAAAAGGATATTCTCCCCTAGCTGGAGGTTATTACGCCGCACGGCTGCCTGTGCTTGAACACCTTGCAGAAATCAAAAGGCAGGCTTCGGTCTTCGTGGTCCGGGAAATAACTCCGGATTACTGGGCTCCTCTAGGGGTCTGGGTTGTAAGGGAGGGCATGAGAAAGGCTCTCCGGAATCCTCCGAAAAAATTCGATTCTCTTGAAGCCGTAGTTTCAGATCTCGCGGGCAGGATAAGCGCACCAAAAGCCGAATGGGTACAGCAGGCAAAGATGCTTTCAGATTTTCGTTTTCAAACGACTCTGGACTTCTTTTTTAAAACATAGCGATGTTAAAAACAGATAATAGTGTAAAAGCAGAAATGGCGTAAATAATGAAAAATTGCTGAATACAATATAAAAGCAAAAATAAGTAAGTAGGAAAATTTTGAAGCCCTTTATCAGGCTTATTCAAGTTTCCTGACCTTTATCAGGTTTATTCAAGTTTTCTGACTGCCATCAAGCGTATTAAAATATTTCGGGCACTATGCGCCGCGCAATTTCTTCGTAAGCCTTGGAAATATCGCCTTTATCAAACCTGAAGACATCTTTATCCAAGGACTGCCCAGTCTTTTTGTCCCAGAACCGGCAGGTATCGCAGGAAATCTCGTCTGCAAGGATGATCTCTCCGTTCCTCCTTCCGAATTCCAGCTTGAAATCCGGAAGTACAATACCTATTTTGTCCAGATAGGGCACAAGCAGTCCGTTGATTCTCAGAGCGAGTTCCCGGAGTATGGCAAGTTCTTCCTGTGTTGCTAGCCCAAGCGCGAGAGCAATGTCGTCATTCAGCATGGGATCCCCGTATTCATCGTTCTTGAAGTCAAAAATAAGCACCGGAGACTTGAAAACTGTGCCTTCTTTAATGGGATATCTTTTTGTAATCGAGCCTGCGGCAATATTCCTGACAATAACTTCAATTTTTATAATATCGACTTTCTTCACAAGCATATCGATTTCAGAAAGCATTTCGACAAAATGAGTCTTTATTCCCTCTGCTTCGAGCATCTCAAAGAGTTTTTTTGAGATTTGGGCGTTGTAATACCCTTTTTTTTCCATTTCCCCTTTTTTCTCTCCGTTAAATGCAGTCAGACTGTTTCGGAATTCGGCAATAAGGGTGTCAGGATCATCCGTCTTATAGATAGTTTTTGCTTTCCCTGAATAGAGTTGTTCTCTTCTCATGCAATGGTCCTCTTTAGGGATAATTCTGGATTTCCTTAGATAGAGAAATCATAGGAATGATAGTTTTAATATACTAGTTCTGATAATGCAGAAGTTTTGATAATGCCGTGACATTCCAGAAATAAGCTATATAGATTGAATCTCTCTAAGACGCGAGTATATCTCACGGAGACAATTCGGTTATTTCCAGAATTCACAATCACTCTCTGAAAGTGAAACATCTTTCGGAGGCGTCAAAGGCTTTTTCCGAAAATATGCTTAAATTCCCGAAAGAGATAGAGTAGATGATAACGTCTTCTGCTAGATAAAGTTATCATATCCAGCCGATTTTTTCTTTTACTATCGGCGGCTTCGTAAATTTTATCATTGAATAAAATCAATTACTAGGTTTAGCAACCTAAAGAAGGATTTAAGAACTTACCGCATTTGAGTGCCCAACACTTGATAGTGGATTAGTCCAAGCACGCAACAGGTAAAAACATGTCAGGCACTATATTAGATATTGTAGAACTACTGCTGACCGCAGAGATCTATAACCGCTACCCAGAACTGGATGTAAATGATCTTCCAAAGAACATTCGGAAAAACTACTGGAGTAGCGCAGAAAAAACAGTTCCCAAACCCATCACAGCCACATTTATCCGAATTGAAAAACTGTACGGGCTTAAGGATATCGAAAAAATCGTAAGGAATGTCCCCTTCATAAATACTGACAAGTCTCATTTTGAACTTCGTCTGAGTGCTTTCGAACTTGCTGCGGAATGGTTTGAAAAGCAGGAAGGCTCCCAGGAACGGATTGAAAATAACCCTGTACTGGCTTATTACTTTGGAGAAATAAGGAAGGATGAGGCTACAAACTATGCACTTGCAAAGGCGAAAATCAGGCCCAAGGAAGTCGACAGGGAATGGATAGAGTCCCTCATAGCGGAAATCAGGAAAGAGGACAAAAGCGAAGAGATGCTTAAACTCGTTGTCATTATTGCCCCTGAAGATGTAAAGCAAAAAGTCAAAGATCTTGTGCTCACCGAGGAACAGAAGAGCGAAGTTGAAAAGATCATGAAAGCCATCAAGCACAGGGAATACCTGCGGGAGATTGGCCTGCATGATATCGGAAAACTTCTGTTTGTTGGCCCTCCCGGAACCGGAAAGACCTCGGTTGCCCGTGCGCTTTCAGAACAACTCTCAATCCCGTTTGTTGAAGTCAAACTCTCCATGATAACAGACCAGTATCTTGGTGAGACTGCAAAGAACATTGACAGAGTTTTTTTGCTTGCAAAGAAACTAAATCCCTGCATTCTTTTCATAGACGAGCTGGATTTTGTAGCAAAAGCGAGAACTTCTGACGAAAATGCCGCCATCAAGCGAGCAGTCAATACTCTTCTTAAGGCAATCGATGAAATCAGCCTTGTGGAGCACGGAGTCCTCCTTATTGCCGCGACCAACCATCCCCGCATGCTTGACAGTGCGGCCTGGAGGCGTTTTGATGAAATAGTTCATTTCCCTCTCCCTGATTTCAATATGCGTAAAAGTATTTTGGATATTGTAACCCGGCACATCGAAGGAGACTATGATACAGGGAAAATTGCGGAATTGACAGAAGGATATTCAGGCTCGGACCTGCGCATGGTTATAAGGGAAGCTGTCCTGAGTGCTCTTCTTGAAGAACGCAAAATACTAACTCAGCAGGACTTACTGGAAGCAGTTACTTCTTTTGATGAAAGGGCTGGTCTCAAATCCGAAGATTATGAGAGGAAGAAGTAACATGAGGCTAACACTGCTTGGGACCGGTGATGCTGTCGGAACTCCTAAAATCGGATGTAATTGCCCTGCCTGCGAAGACGCCCGAAAGGGTGGGAAGAGCCAGCGTCTTCGTTCTTCTATCCTTGTAGAGTCCGATAAGGGTAGGATCCTTATTGACACCAGCCCTGATCTCAGACAACAATTTCTCAAACAAAACCTATCCTGCGTAGATGGAGTGATCTGGACGCATGGGCACTACGATCATTACTCAGGATTCGGAGAGTTCTACAGGGTTCAAAATAAGGTTGATGTCTATGGAGTTCACGAAACTCTTGAATACATAGACCAGTATGTCTCCTTCCTTAAACCCAGGTATCATTATGTAAAGCTCTATGAGCCATTCGAGCTAATTGGGCTGCAGTTTACCCTTTTTAAAGTCAACCATCCTCCTGTGGAGGTTCCTACAGGGGTTATAATCTGTGAAGGCGATAAAAAAGTAGTGATCACAGGAGATACAAACTCGAAAATTCCCGAAGCCAGCCTGAAGCTTATGGAAAATCCGGACCTTCTTATTGCCGATGCTATAGTTCCACCCCATATTCATATCAAAAAGCACATGAATTCACAAGAGGCTATGGCACTTGCAGAGCAGCTCAATGCAAAAGAAATAGCTTTGACCCATCTAAGTCATCTATTTCGTCCTCACCATATTGAAGCATTATTTTTGCCCCTCGGATATGATGGGCAGGTTTTTGAGCTCTAAAAATTTCTACATTTTTGTGTTCCCAAGATTATTTTACTTAATTATTTTACTGAACTGGAACAGAATTACTCTTAAGTTGTAACTTTCGTCTAGTACTTTGATATATTATACATCGGGGTTCAAGATAGTTTATGAACCGTAAACGTGTTCGGATTTTTATGTCAGGGAGACCGGGTAATGGACCAGTTGTTTACGGGATGAGCCGTGGCCAGAGGTTTGAGGGCAACTGGGCGGCTCTCCTTTTTGCCCGGAAGATAGCGTTGGAGCCGATGTGCCTGTTTTTGTGGTCTTTTGTTTGGTAGATGGATTTCTAGGAGCTGTAAGAAGACAATATGAGTTTATGCTCAAAGGACTGCAGGAAGTTGAAGATACTCTTGCCAAGAAAAAAGACCCGAATGGGTATACTGGAATTGCCTGGAGCATTGAAGGAGTTCATGACCGCGCCTTGCAGGAAAAAGAAATTTTTGGAAAAGTCGGATACGTGAGTTATGAGGGCAGTAAAAGGAAGTTATACGTTAAATCATATACTGCAAAATATTAGGCTCTGTAGAACTCCTCAATTTTATCCAAATAACTTCTACAACTTTTTTGTTTATGTTGTTTACTAAGATTTTAACTTTTATCGATATGTATACAAGCTGATTAAAGCTTAAATTTGAGTTTTTCCCAGATAATTGAAGTGTTTCGCCTGCTTCCAGAAGCAGAGCTTAAAATGGATCCATTTATGTAGGTAGACTAGCCTTCAAACATACCAATCAGCAGGTAAACATAATTCGCATTAGAGCATTAAATTAATATTTATCTTAATGTTTTAATAATACTAAAAGATTTTATAAGGTGTCCAAGCATGAATCAACATTACTTTTCTGTGGATAATTATTACAAGTATCTCATAGGTCTTGACGGCATTATACTTACTTTCTTAATAATAAAGAGTTATCCAGCTGTTGTTAATTTAGCAACAAAAGCTAGCTTTTTTATTATGTTAGTAGGAGCATTTTGTGTGTTAATTGATAATTGGAATCGAAAATCAATAGATTATAGATTATACGTTGAGCTATATGAAAACGAATATCAAGCTAATTCTGACTATAAAGCTGGTAAAGTATTTGTAAACTTAATTTTTTATGTAATCTCTATATATTTAATATCTGGTATATTTGGTGCTCTCTGACATTCGCCAGTGGGCTTTCGTGAAGGGATTGATTGTTTAACTTGGGCTCGAGGACGTGGCTTTAAACGAGATTTAATTAGATCTCAAAGGTTTTTTACAATCGGCCTGCAAAAAAGTGAGAGCACAAGCATCATTATGGAGATTCTCCACTCTTTTAATGATTTATTTATTGTTTCTATCTTTTTTCTATAAGATACGCTAATTTTTATGTTAGTCATATATAAATACAAGTACATCCAATTTTAATACTGGGGTTTTTATATTTCTTGTCCCTATATAAATAGGAAAATAAAGTAAAAAGGGAGTGACATCTATGGCAGTAAGAAATCCAGTGGACTTGGTTGCACTTATACTTGTTATAGTAGGCGGATTAAACTGGGGGCTTATAGGGCTCTTAGATTTCAACCTTGTAGATGCTATCTTCGGGATAGGAAGTACTCTTTCGAGAATTGTGTACATACTTGTTGGGCTTGCAGCGCTTTATACGATTTATTTCGCTACAAGAGCTGATACATATCACGCTCGTGATACCGCGGTACATCACTAAGTAAAAAAGATTGGAAAAGCTCCTTTTCGATGTAATACTGTGAAAGGGGCCTTAACCAGCTATAATTTTTTTTTTCAGCAGGCTGGATATAAAATTAAGAGAAAGTTGTTTTTTTCTTTTTAGAAATTTAATTTTTATTTCTTTTATTTTTATTTTTAACTAATTTTTCGATTATAATAAATATTAGGTTTATAAATATTAGGTTTACGGAAATAACAGGTTTCTACACATAGAGCCTATCCCAAAAGCCACTTTAGTCTTGATAGTTGGGAATTTTCAGAATTGTTTTCATGATCATGAACCTGATTGATTATTCGAAATACAAAGCTCAAGAAGCAAATTTCGAGTTTTGGGATGAGCTCATATAATAATAGGATATTTATTTTTATAACGTATTCTCATATAACGTATTCTCATTTCACTTCTCTTTAAGAGTCTTCAATTCAGAAAGTACTTTCTCAGCATGCCCTGTGGATTTAACATTATCCCATATCCTGGCAATTTCTCCTTCAGGATCTATGAGAAAGGTTGTCCTGACCGCGCTTGTAAACTCTTTGCCTCTATAACGCTTTGGATGTCAGACGTCATACATTCTGTGGACATTTGCCTGCTCGTCTGAGAGCAGTTTTAGTTTAAGTTCTTTCTTCTCGATAAATTGCCGGTGGGATTCTATACTATCCCTACTAACCCCAATAACTACTGCATTTTCAGCTTCAAAATTCTTTATCAAACAGCTGAAATTCTTTGCCTCAAGGCTGCACCCTGGCGTATTGTCTCTCGGATAAAAGTAAAGGATTATCCATTTTCCTCTTAGGTCTTCAAGGCATATCCTATTCCCTCCCTGGTCGAGCAGGCAAAAATCAGGAGCGAATTGCCCTACTTTCAGTGAAGTTTTTACCATGTTTTTCCCCAAGTCAATGTTGCATTAGTGTAGTTGTTTAATAACTATTTAAAAATAAATTGGTAATAATTATTTAAAAATCAATACTTAATAATTATTTAAAATTATAAACTTATTTGTAAAATTAAAATTATATTGAATAGTTATTGTCTTTCGGCTTCAAACTTTATCCTTTATGCTTCCAAGGTAATACTGAAGCTTCAAACGCCAGAAGAGGCCCTATGAACCATCCTGCCCATAACAGTAGCCCAGCTATCCCCAGACCAGAGAAATAAAGCCGTTTTCTTGTGGACCCAGTGCCATAACTTTCATCTTTGAGGCTTAAGGCTATTGCAACAACTCCAAGTCCTATACTAGCTAAGATTAAAAAAAGAGTAATAACAATTCCTGAGGAATATGAACTTTTACTCAACGAAATCAGCATCTGAAAAACACATGTTGCTCCTGTGCCCAGAAAGAAGAGGCCTGCAATTGCTCCTGAGATGCGTGCAGGACTGAACCCAGCTACAGCTTCCCTTTTTAAGAAAATTGCCAGAAGCCCGGCTGCAAGGGTTAGTGCGAGTGGAGTAAAGATCAAAAGAAAGCTTTGACCCTCCCAAAGATATATCTTTATCTGACTCAAAGGTATGGATATCCATTCCTTCAAGGTGAAAGTTTCTCTGTATCCTAGAATTAGCCCATAATTTCCTTCTTTCTGTATTTCTCTTTCCTGCAAGCCTTTTTCCTGTATTGCCCCTACTGCAGCGTAGTACATTCCGCTTTCCGGAGCTTTGATATCGAGATGAGCAAGCGAGTAGAAGGCACTTGGAGTAAACCCTTCATATACAGTGCTCTCAGGCAGACTATAGGAAAGCACTTTTGTTCCGTATCCTTCGGGCACTTCCAATTTCTCGGGTACTTTTCCTTCATCCGCAAGTCCCGGCCCGATAAGAATCAGGTTCGGGGCAAACCCCTGGTTTCCCTGCTCAACGGGAATAGTGAGCCCGAGTACAATTCTCTCTCCTTTTTCCATTTTAAAACTGTAATACCGAAGATTTCCGGAAGCAAGCTCCCCGTAAAGCACCCTTGATTTCGAAGGGTCTTCAATCAGGATTGCTGTTTCAAGACTTTTTCCCTCTCCTCCGAAAACTGGCACGTGGGCAAACGCAGGAGCGGATAAAAAGTATATAATAACCAGCAGAAAAATTCCAGAAAACCAGAATGTTCCCTGTCTCATGGACTATGTTTTCTCAAATAGTATGTAAATATGTATAAGAACAAAGAATCAGACACAGAACATGAGGCTTAATTTTCGCATTAAGTGAATTCTTCTCCCTCTCCGAAAAGCCTTTCTGAAATGTGCTTTGAATTCATCTTATGAGAATATGGGACATACCTCCTGAGAAAATGTGCAGGCAGCATCTTCTAGGGGAACACCGTGAGTTACATGCTCTCTGGTCTATAATCACCAATAACAAGAAAGCCTATGCTCACCATCCAGAAACTATGCGCTGGAGGGGAAAGCTCAAAGCTCTTTACCTGAGGCATGAAGCCCTTGTTCATGAGATGACAGAACGAGGATATAAACATCATACTCCTCTCGACCCTGCCCTTGCGACAGGAAAAGCCGTTCAGGACGAGTTTGTGGATTCTTATGAAGAACAGGTCAGGCTCCTTAAAGAAAGAGGGTGTGATTGCAGAGTTTGAATCGAGATCTTTCAGGAAAATTCGGATTCAGCTTTCCGGCTAAGAGTTTCCCTATCTTCTGCGGTTAAGGTTTTTTCGATTATCAGGGAGAAGAGAAGAAACAGCGGAATGCATACCGCTATTTGGATTGCCGTGAACCTGGCTCCCATATATGAAATCTCATATAATAAAAGGGGGATTTTTGTAGTGGACCACACTCCCAGGAAGAAAAAAACATACGCCAGTTTTGCCTTTTTCTTTATAAGGAGCACTGCAATGGGAAAGGCGATATAAAGGGGACCTGCTGCAGAAGACCCCAGAAATAGAGCTGTAAATACTCCTTTAAGGCCCGATGCTTCCCCCATATACTTGATAAAGGTCTCTTTAGGAACCCAGGCATCCAGCAAGCCCATTAAGACGAAAACCGGAGGAATCAGGCCGAGCATTTCCTTCGTATTCGATAAGGATATACTGAAGGCCTTTATACCCTCAGCTGTGTCCGTAAAGTATAAGGCCAATATAACAAAAGCAAAGACTATAGCAAACCTGAATCTTTTTGCCAGGGCAATTGCTCTCATTTTTACACTATTATTTTCAAATCTGGCAGTCTTACCCCCCGATTTCATGCTGGGATTTGCGGGTTTCGCATCTGGACTTCCAAGGTTGATATCCATATTTTCAGCACTCATTTCAGTGTTCATTATTACATCAACCTCCAGATAGCCATTGTGAAAACTAAGGATATTACCAGTGCAGATGCATTTCTCAGGATTGCCATACGTTTACTGAAATATTTGATCTCCAGGGGCAGGGTTACAATTCCTACTGCCATAAGTGAAGAAACAAAGGCTGCAATCTGTGCGTACCCTGCTCCGGCGTCAAGAAGGGCAGCTCCAAACGGAAAAGCAACAAAACCCGGAATCAATGCAATAGATCCTGCTGTTAGCGAGAGAACAACCCCAAAGAAACCTGACTGGAAACCTATAAGCTTTGAGATGGTATCTGGACTTAAGGCTGCCAGGGTAATCCCCGCAAACATCATAACTGAGAGGATTTCCGGGAGAAGGCCTGAAAAAGATTTCCAGGCTTTAAGGAGAGAAATTTTTGTCTTTTTCTTATCCTTCAAGTAAGAAACTGTAAGGAAGATAAAAACTAGAATATAAAGATATGTACTGTTCAGGAGAACCCCCTCAATTATAGATTTTTAGGAATTATAGGGTTTTAGTTTTGCAACTTCTCATGAGTTTCCAGGAAAAAGTCAAGGTCCCTCTTTCTCCTTTCAATGTCCTGCTTGAGCTCACCCAGCTTTTCTATTCCTTTTTGAGTTATCTTATACCATTTTTTTGCCGGGCCTGGATCGGAAGTGTCCCAGTAAGCTTCAACTGCTCCTTCTTTTTCCAGATTGTTAAGTGCTCTGTAGAGCGCAGGAGTGTCTATGAGATTGAAAGGCATTTCTTCGTCGAGCCTCTTGAATAAAAGGGCTCCATAAGCTGGTTTCTGTGCCAGGAAGAGCAGTATGAATGCAGGTGTATGACGAAAGTATGTGTTTCTGGGCATAATGACACGTTTGCTTTTTCGCTTATCAGAGATTTTTATGTTAATTCCATCGTTAGTTCCCATCTTTTACTATGTAACACCTTGGTGTGTATAACACTAAGGTGTTATAGTATATATGACTTTCTCGTTTATAAAAATCTTGGTTTCAAAATTATTTGACTTTTGACATTTTTATAGAAAGCTGCCATAAAATTGAGACCTGTAACTCTTGGGTAGTTCGTTCCGAGAAAATCTTCAGGGAGAAAGCCGGGCTTGAAGGTAGAGAAGCCTGACTGAATTGCAAAAAGCCATCTATGAGTTTATCGTCTCCAGTGGCGGGGTAAAAAAAGGAGTATTTATTTGAAGGAAAGATAGGCTTTGTAGAAAACCTATCTATTAACTTCAAGATGATGAAAACGAACAAGCAAAATATATCAGGCTATTATTTTCAAGTTAATGGAGTTCGTTATTTCAGAGGAACTCTAAACAGCCGAAAGATATACTTTCCGGACCTTACTTCGGGCAGATTTCTTTGAGGCCAGCAGCTACATCAGCCAGAAGTTCAATGGGAATTCCCATAATCATTTCTTCATCTGCAATCTTGGTGTATGTTCTGCTACCGCTGCAACCAACTGTAACTCCGATTTTGCCTTCTTTATATGCCTGTACGACCCCATCCGAGCACAAGCTCTGCTTTCCTGCAAAACTCGCTTCGACCCTGCCGCCCGTTTTATACATCATGGCCTGTGTTAGCAACATAATCTGTTTGGGTGTACAGATAACCACAACAACATCCGGAACAAACGTGGCTTTTTCCAGGGGGGAATACAGAATAGCTTCTGTTGAGTTCGGGGGAAGCTTGGGAACTCTTTCAAGGGTACGCCTTGCAGCGCCCTGAGTGCTGAACTGTTTGAGTTTATTATAATAGAATTCTCCACTTGCGACTTTTGGAGGCATTTCGCCAAGACCCATTGCACCAGCGCCGCCTTTGCACATCTGGTCTTCGCCCAGGGTATAGAACTCCTCGCCAGTCCGTCTCACTCTGTCAACAAGCTGGCAGTGTCTCATAGCCTCGTCTACTTTCTTAATCCCCTCCGGGGCTTCCCCTCCTTTTGGGATCAGTTTTACTGCAACAGGAGAAGTCTTGAGTTTCAGGCAGTCTACCAGTTCCTCTCCATACTTATTTATCTCTTTTACATCCATATTTTTATCTCCAATTCTCAATATCGTTTATTTTCTCATTTTAGTGATGAGAGCAACTGCAGGTGCCATTCGTAGATAACTCTTGCAGCAATCCATTGTTATAATCCTCAACTGCATTGGAAACCTTACCCGTTATTCCTGAAAATATTTTTATATTCTTTTCCGCCAGTGACATTAATGGCCTTCCGCCGATGCCAGAGACGAGTACAGTATCGACGTTATGTGATTTCAGGATTATTGAAGGGGCAGCGCAGTTATGCTCGCCTTCAGGAGACAGGTTGCTTATCGCCTTAATGCTCGCAATATCTTTGTTATGTACATCTACAATGGTAAAATATTCGCATGAGCCATAGTGAACACAAACATCAGATTCCAATCCACTGTCACTCATCGATGGTATAGCAATTTTTGTCATTTTCTACACTTCCTACTTTAGCGTTTACTGCCTTTTTTCCCTTGCTTTTGGGGCAGCAGTAATTATTCTCAATGAACCTCTTTCCTCTTCCGTCGCCGCCGATTCGGTAAATTATCTTGGCACCACACATCGGACAGCTTGTGGGGCGTCCCTCATTACACTGTAACTCCCACGAATGCTCGCATCCTTTACAATGGAACTCGACCCTGCACTCGCCACTATTCACATATTCTCCCCCGGAAATCTCAATTCCTTTGCCGTTGACAAGGGCATCAACCACTTTCTGTCGGGCTTTTTGCAAGTCGTTCCAGAAGGTTTTTCTGGAGATACCCATCATATCCGCGGCCTCGTTCTGCTCAACATGAAGGAGGTCACAAAGGCGGATAGCTTCAAGCTCTTCTATGGACAAGTTGACAATTTCGAGATCGCAGAGAGGAACCTCCCTGGGTTTATAATATGTGGCCTTTGGAAGACATGATACCCTGCGCTTAACCCTATTGACCATCAAACTACACATATGCGACGTAGTATAAATAAGTTATTAATATCAATGCTTTGTTTTAAAATATCTTTATACGTTGAACTTGACCATATCATTGACTATCAGGACAAATGAAACCCAATTCTATTGCCAGCCGTATATAATCCGCAGGGATCGATATCAGGCACGGTATTTATAAGATTGATATTGTGAAAGTTTGAGCCATTGACAAATCAGGAAAAAACAGACACCTGCACCTTATTTGGCAGTTTTGAGAAAAATTAAAATGATTCTATCCAGAGAAAAACATGTTACAAACTGCTAATCCACCAGAAAACGTTTCATCTTTAGAGCCAATAAATAACAGGCTTTCTATCTGATTATTCCAGTTGGGGGTGCTTTGTATGGAGAATTCAAAATCTTATTTCAACCCTGAAATCGAAACTATGGACAGGGTGGGACTTGATGCTATCATCGAGGAGCGGGTGAGGTATACGGTAAAATATGCGGCAGAAAATTCTCCTTTTTACAGAAAATGGTTTGAAAAGCAGGGCGTAGACCCGGTTGAGATTAAAACCCATGAGGATCTTCTGGACCTCCCCATAATCTCGGGAAATACTATCCGGGAAAACCAGCCTCCTGAAGCTGGAGAATTCATGTTCAGGAGTGTAGGCTGGGAGAATGTTTTCACAGTTCACGAGACCAGCGGAACCAGCGGAACTCCGAAGAGCTTTTTCCTTACATGGGAAGACTGGGAACGGCACTCGGAGAAATACGCCCGCATTTTCAGGTCACAGGGCTTCGGCCCTGGAGACAGGGTTATTGTTTGTGCTTCTTACGGGATGAACGTAGGGGCAAATACCATGACCCTTGCGGCCAGGCAGCTTGGCATGAGCATTATTCCGGAGGGCAAATGTACGTTTCCCCTGCGTGTTATTGAAGCTTACAGGCCTACAGGCATAGTAGGCAGCGTATTCAAACTCCTGAACCTTGCCAGAAGGATACGGGCAGAGGGCAGCGACCCTCAGGAGTCAGGTGTAGATAAACTGGTAGTGGGAGGAGAAGCTTTTGCTGACGAGTCAAGGATTACCTTCCGAAATCTGGGGCTGTTCTGTGTATAACACCTATGGGAGTACAGAAGGCACGATGTGTGGGGAGCGTAATGAGGTGTCCGGGCTCCATGTGCCTGAAGATTTTGT
>Ga0183099_1000492_pt1 | contig 28820 bp, 27 predicted proteins | sample Biomet1_FD_127788 | JGI IMG/M metagenome (GOLD analysis project Ga0183099, IMG submission 127788) | Microbial communities from bioreactor (seeded with anoxic lake sediment) at LBNL, California, USA - Biofuel metagenome 1 | ecosystem: Engineered > Bioreactor > Anaerobic > Unclassified ...
AAATTCAGGTTGAAGGTGGCAACACTTAACGAACTAACAGAAAGTAGGAAAATGGATAGCTGATTATAATAAAAAATAAATTAATAGATATATCTGTAAATATTTAATCGCCGCAGTAGTGTAATAACTATTGTGGCGATTTGATTTTGTATATTTAGGCATTGCCCCAGCGCTTTTTCGTGTTTTTAGCTACGTAAGCTACGACATCTTTCATAAAGCCTTTAAACAGAGGGGATGACGAGACATAGCTTGCAAAATTTAGCTTCGATGAGCTACGTCTTAGCTACGTCATCAATTTCTGCTTATATAATGTACGTGTACACACGCGCATACCTAGGGTTTTGAAAAATATAAGTGTCGAAGTGTCAACATAATGAGTATCAATATTTTATCGATGAATTTGACTAATGCAAAGTGACGGTGATGTGACTGTAAAATATCCAGTTTCGCATGCGTTTCTATATAGAAACGCAACTAATTCCATATAGAAACGCAAACGTTTCTACGATGTTTTACCTCCTATTGCTTCGTAAAACGCAATGCATTTTATCGTAAAACGTACTGCAAAACATAGCAAAACGCAACGAATAACTTCGTAAAGGGTTATGCGATATGATGAAAATATTTGCCTAGATTTTATCGACGAATAACCGTCACTTCATTCTATTCAAAAAAAGTTCTATCAAATTGATGCTCAACGAATAGACACTTCTATACTTGTTTTTCTGAAAAATCCAGAGTGTGCGTGCGTGTGCGTATTTATAGTGTGTAGCACAAGTAATTGAAACTTTGGCTAACAGCTCAAACTTGATTTCATTGTATGAATAAAAATCTTGCAGTATCTTTGCCGAGAATTCAGCGGAATTCGGCAGAATATTTAAACAAGCTTGATGATTCTGTTTTCGTTTGCATAATTTTTGCACGCATCCTCAATTCCTCAGATGCAAGCCAACGATTCTTTGACATAGATAATTTATAAATCCACCCATAAAATAACGTGAGTTCGACATAGCTAAAACGTAGCGTAGCTAAATCCTGCAAACTAAGTTGCGTAACCTCGATGTTTATAGGCTTTGGCAAAGACAATGTAGCCACGTAGCTAAAAAATACAAGGAATGTAGGAGAGGAGTTACTGCGTTTTAAGGGATTGACAAACCTAATGTGAAATCATCTGTTAATTAATTCTTTATGTTGCGAATGGCATATTTCTCAATTCCAATATGATATTTCACTAATATGATATTTTTAGTTACCTTTGCACAGTAGGGAACAATATCCCTGGTACGAGAAATTCTGATCTATAAATAAAGCAATGAAAAGAAGAAAGTTTTATATATTCTGTTTGTTTATAATGTCATTCATTATACCTAAACAAGTTTGTGGACAGGTAATTATGCATCATCCTCATGAGTCTATATCTTGTGACACCACGGGTACTCGTAAGATATTCCTAGCAGGTACAATAGATATGGGCAGCAGTGTTGACTGGCAGCAGAGTGTTATTGAGTATTTTAAAAATAAGGGTGGGAGATGGCTTTTATATAATCCAAGGCAAGAGCATTGGAACGGTAGCAAGGCAGGAGAAATGGATTATCAAGTGAATTGGGAGTTGACTCATTTGGAAGAAGCTGATTTTATCATTATGAATATTCTAGGAACAAGTAAATCTCCTATTTCTTTGTTAGAATTAGGCTTGTTTGCACATTCCAAAAAGATAGCTGTTGTGTGTGACAGTACTTTCTATAGATATGATAACGTTAGAATCACATGTAAGCGATATAGTATTCCATTATATAAAACGCTTGATGAATTACTTTATAATGAAATAAAGTGATATTAACAAATGGAAACTCGCTGATATTATTTCCTAATATATCAGCGAGCTATAAATCTATTTTAAACTTTTATTCATCATAAAGATGATATTCTCATACGGATTCTTTATAGTGTGTGCTTAGAGACAAACTTATTGAATTCACCTCTGTAGCCGTTAAATACGTTTATATCTACCTTAGGGTGTATTCCATTTACCTTTCCGTCAGGACATAACTGCCAATATACCAAATGCACATCGGGTTTGTATTCTCCATATCTTGCAATCCATACAAGATAGTCTCTTTCTAAGTCAGGTGCTAATGGTAGATATCTGTTTACGAATGATTGGCTTATATATAGAATAGGTCTGCTTCCTGTATTATGTTCTACAATTCTGAGCCATATCCTTATGTTCTTAAATAGTACACTAGCGCCACCAATCTTATTTATCTGTGATGGTAAGGGCTCTACATCAAGTACCGGAGGTAGATCTCCTTTTCGAATATATGATCGCTTAAGAAAATTATATGCCTGAAGTTTTGCAGGTATGCTAGGAGAGAAGTAATGATAAGTTCCTGTATACAAGCCTCTAGCTTTGGCTGCATGATAATCTTTTTTGTAGTAGGGATTGAATAGTTTCTTCCCTTCTGTGCTTTTTATATATATAAAGCTTATTGGGTAGTCGATTTTCCCTGTAATTCGCTTCTTGCTTAATGTTCCAAGACTTGTTATACGTAATTGTTTCCAATTTATTTTATATCTTTTTCTGCCAACGATATGCTGGTATTTAGATATGTCTATTCCGTATATTCGCTCGCTTGTGTAGTAGGGGCGCTCACCTTTGTATTTATTGCCTTTCCATTCACCAATCTTTAGCTTGTTATTAGCAAGTATAGCCATACCAAATCCATCTTTTTGGTCATTTTCCCAATGTCCTTCATATATGAAACCATCTTTGGATTTGTAAATGCCATGTCCGGAAGCATTACCATAAGCATTAAGTTGCCCAATGTATACACCGGTTGAATCAATGCGGGTACCACTAGTTAATGTGTCATTATGCCAGATACCAGTAAATGTTCGTTTAAGAGAATCTGTGAAGACTCCCTTGCCATCTTTCTTACCTTTATTTATGATGCCCTTATATATAGAATTGTCTTGTTTAATAATTCCGTAATTAAACTTTTTACCAACATTCATTTCTCCACATGCAGCGCATAGTAGAGTAAATGACATCACTATATATATATGTAATTTTTTCAATTTCTATTTGTTATTAATAAAGGTTTGTATCTGTTCTCTCCAAATAATGCCATTTGAAGTTTTTATTCCTGCAAATAATCCCTTGTGGAAAAGTGTCTCTGTATATATGGCAGAACCGTTATCTGCAATTTCTTCAGGGCACGGAGTAACGAATTTATAGCTTACAGCCATAATCTTTTTCTTCTTATCACTGTTCCATGGCATAATACTTACAGGATTTACGTCATGTGGCGTTATATGTTTGTAATTGCTTAATAACTGTATTCTGCTACCTAAAGACTTCTTTATCAAATAGCAAACTTGTTTTACATTTTGTTTGTCCTTGTTTTTGTAAGTTGCTATATATTGATCATTAATATATATCTTTATATCACTAGATTTCTGTATTCCTTTAAGAATAATAATTTCCTTGCTTATAGAGTCCTTATATGCTTTTATTTTTGTAGCATACTTAGCCACCATGTCATATCCTTCATCTTGAACTCCATGAACTTTAAGATAGTATTTAAGTTCACTTTGTTTTTGATTTATTCTTTTATTTTCTTTTGTAAGATACTCAATCTGTCGGTCAATGAAGTTCTTTGGTGCTATACCCTTTATAATGATATCTGTAGTATCACTCACAGACGATAATATTTTTCCTTCGCATGAAGGATAGAGCCAGCTTTGATTTATCCAAAATCCTTCAGATTCGGTTTCGTTATTTATGATATTTCTTTTGTCCCATGTAAGTCCTTCCATAAGACTGTCAGCATTGGTATATGCAAAAAATAGACTGTGTCCATTCTTATCAGTTAAGACATAATGGCGCTTACAATCTATTTTAACCACTGAAGCCAATGAACTTTTATTATCATCTGGCCATATTCTTAAAATTGTCCATATAGCTAAAGCAGCCACAATGACCGGTAAAGCTATATAGACAATAGTGTTTTTTATTTTCATTTTTTATCTCAAGTCAATAATTTCAGCTTTTGGATAGTCCTTTGAATTGAAAGAGAATATATCGTCGCTCTGATTTCTTGCCTTAAAGTTTGTAATATTAATTATTGTCCAGTTCTTGCCTTGCAACATTCTAACATTGCTAGGAGTATATGTTTTCTTGTTGATTGTGATGTAAAGTTCCTGAAGACTGCGTTGCTTGTTTTGGGCAGTCATGTGTATTTGGTAAGAACCACCAATAGATTTCATGCTAAGATTATATCCAGTCTTATATATAGTAATGAACTTATATGGATTCATCTGAGCCTGTTTTGCTTCATTAGGATTTGTTACATTAACTTCGTTTGTGGTGTTCATGTATGTCCATTGTGTTTTTCCATTGAACCATACTGTGGTCTTTGGAGTGTGGGCATAAAACTTGTTACCTTTTATGGCAATAGTTCCTGATGCTGCGCCAAGGCTTTTGCCACTGACTGAAAAGTTAGCACTTGCGCCTCCTTTGCCTCCAACAACACTAGCTGTTTTGTCTAGTATTCTTGCTGCCTGAGCCGCGTCTTGAGCTGACACACATAATGTGAGTAGCATCATTAATGAAATAAGAGCAATTTTTTTCATTACTTTTTTGTTTATTTTATGTTTTATGCAAAGGTATATAATAAAAATAGGATTTAAATGATTCTGTAGAATTTTTATCTAACTTTTGAAACATTTAAATCCTATTTAATTTATTTATTCACTTCTTAGTTGAAGGAGTAGGGTATTTAGTTGATTTTCGTCTTGGATTAAAACCTCACGAGGTTTACTTCCTTGGGCTGAACCGACAATTCCTACATGTTCAAGTTGATCCATCAATCGTCCTGCTCGGTTATATCCTATTGAGAAACGTCTTTGTATCATACTCGTTGACCCTTGTTGCGAAAGTACAATCGCATGTGCTGCTTCCTCAAAATATGGATCCAGATTAGATATGTCTGTATTACCTGCACTTATACCGCCATTATTACCGTCGTCAACAGGCTCTGGCAATTCCATCGGTTCAACCGGACCAGGTTGTCCACATATGTACTCATTGATATTCTCAATTTCAGGAGTGTCAACAAATGCGCATTGAACACGAACAGGTTCGTTTCCGTTTAGGAACAACAAGTCACCACGTCCTATAAGTTGGTTAGCTCCCGAACGATCAAGGATGGTACGTGAGTCAATCTGTGAACTTACACGGAAAGCCATACGTCCAGGGAAGTTGGCTTTGATATTACCAGTGATAATCTTTGTAGTAGGTCTCTGTGTTGCAATAACCATGTGAATACCAACGGCACGAGCTAACTGTGCTATTCTGGCAATAGGAAGTTCTATTTCCTTACCTGCAGTCATAATCAAGTCGCCGAACTCATCAATGATCACAACTATATATGGCATGTATTCATGACCCTTTGTGAGATCTAGCTTATGGTTTACAAACTTGGCGTTGTATTCTTTTAAGTTTTTTGCTCCGGCAATCTTCAGTAAATCATATCTATGATCCATAAGTCCACAGAGACTGTTAAGAGTTCTTACAACCTTAGTGACGTCTGTTATTATAGGCTCATTGTCGTTTTCAGGTACGCAAGCCATGAAATAGTCTGATATCTTATGATATACGCTGAATTCAACCTTTTTAGGATCCACAAGAACGAATTTAAGTTCGTTAGGATGCTTCTTATAGAGTAGGGATGTGATAATGGCATTCAGACCAACAGATTTACCTTGTCCTGTTGCACCTGCTACTAGCAAATGAGGTATTTTAGCCAAATCTACCATAAATACTTCGTTAGTAATGGTCTTACCAAGTGCAAGTGGTAATTCCATCTTTGTCTCCATAAATTTCTTTGAATTAAGGATACTTTCCATAGAAACAATCTGTGGTTTATTGTTTGGGACTTCAATACCAATAGTTCCTTTTCCTGGGATTGGCGCAATGATACGGATTCCAAGAGCAGAAAGGCTCAATGCTATGTCATCTTCAAGATTTCTAATCTTTGATATTCTCACACCTTCAGCAGGTGTTATCTCATACAATGTAATAGTAGGACCTACAGTCGCCTTAATTTCCTTTATAGAGACTCCGAAACTATTAAGTACTTCAACAATTCTAGCGTTGTTTGCCTTAATTTCTTCCATGTCAACATTTGGCTTTCCATCGTTGTCATATTTTTTTAGAAGATCAAGTGTAGGCTTCTTATATCTAGTAAAAGGCTCTAATGGGTCAATAGGTGTACTCAATATTTTTTCAATATTGACTTCCTTGCCATCAGCTTTTTCTTCATCCTTAGCAACTTCAATAGTTAACTTGTTAGCATTGGAATCGGTATCCGTTATTTGCGTAACAACAGCTGCTGGTGATACACTTTCAGGCAAGTTTTCTGCCTTGGCATTTATTGTATTCCCAAAGTCTGTTAAGTCAACAATAGGTGACGGAATATCCTCTGGCATAGTTTCTGGAATATCAACAGCTTCTTGTTGTTTTTCTTCTACATCTACCTCATCATTGATTTCTGTTCCCACTTCTGTATTTTCAGTTTTTGATTCGTGATTTGTTACAGTAAACTTAACTTTGGAAGTGAGATATTTCACAGGATTTATTGCCTTCCTTACCACTTGGATAGTCTCAGCACTAAGATATGTAAGGAATGCAATTGCTGTGAAAAATAATATTACAGTAAGTCCCGGAGGACCAACAATGTTTTCTAAATGTTGCACACAATAAAGACCATGATTACCACCAGGGTTGAAAACAAAATCACACATGAGAGGAGTTAAAAACTTAGCAAATGTCACAGAACTCCAAATCATGACAAGCATTGTTCCGAAAAACCATTTCCATAGATTGATTTTATATATCGACATCATCTTCAATCCTGCAAGTATAATGAATGCAGGTATTAAAAAAGAAGGCAATCCAAAGTTTACGTACATCAGTTCATATGCTAATATTGCACCTATAGAACTGCCATAATTGGCAAACTCTCTGTTCGTGTTAATCCATTCACCTGGACGCAAATCGTCAAGCAGGCTTTGATCGGCTTGACCCGTAGATAAATATGATACCATTACAATAATGGTATATATTGCTAATAATAACAAGACAAGCCCTAAAAGGAAGTCTGTTTTTTCACTGTTGAAAATATTTCTAAAGCCAACTGCTTCTCCTATGTTTTTTGGTTTGCGGTCAGATTTTTTTCTTGCCATGCGCTTTTAATATTGAATTTAATGCAAAATTAGCTGAAAAATCCGAGAAATGGCATGCTTTTCATAACTTTTTTTTAATTTTGCACTTAGATACGTATTTAAAGATGAAAAAAACTATTTATAGTAAATTTGACAAGAAACTTATACCAGATCTTCCTGCTGTATTTTTTACAGGTAGGATAATCACAATTATAAGTGAGGCTGATGCTGATAAAGCAGTAGATTACTTGCTATCATGCGATATTCTCGGCGTGGATACAGAAACTCGCCCAACATTTCATAAGGGTGATCAACATAAGGTTGCTCTTCTTCAAGTGTCATCAAAAGACGCTTGTTTTCTTTTTAGGTTGAATTGCATTGGATTGACACCTTCAATCATTCGCTTACTAGAAGATAAAACTGTGCCTAAAATTGGACTTTCATGGCATGATGATATACTCTCGTTGCATCGTAGGGCAGAGTTCATCCCTGGATATTTTATAGACTTGCAGAATATTGTGTGTAAGGTAGGAGTAAAGGATTTAAGCCTACAAAAGCTTTACGCAAATCTGTTCCATCAGAAAATCAGCAAGAGGCAAAGGCTTACAAACTGGGAAGCTGATGTGCTGAACGACAAGCAGAAACAATATGCTGCCACAGATGCGTGGACATGTATTAATCTGTATGAGGAAATTGTAAGATTGAATACGTCAAAAGAATATGAACTGGTTACGTTGGAAGAACCTAAACCAGAAAATATTGCGCAGGGCTTGGAAGTAGCATCAATGTAATTGAATTTAATTTTGCATATCGTGAAGTTCATTTAGCTTTATGTATATGTTTACTTTATTAATAAAATAATAATATGTATAAATCAATATACCTTAAAAAAGGTAAGGAAGAGTCGCTGAAACGCTTTCATCCTTGGATTTTCTCAGGAGCTATTCATCACATGGATGATGGCATCAATGAGGGAGAAATAGTAAGAGTTATTACTGTTTCTGGCGATTTTATCGCTGTAGGACATTATCAGATAGGCTCCATTACTGTCAGAGTGCTTTCTTTTAAAGATGTAGAAATAAATCATGAATTTTGGTGCTCTAGACTGAAAAGTGCATTTGAGACACGGCAGAGTATTAATATTGCTGATGATCCTTTAAATAACACTTATCGACTGGTTCATGGTGAAGGTGATAACTTACCTGGATTGATTATTGACTGCTATGGTGAAACTGCTGTGATGCAGGCTCATAGTGTAGGAATGCATTTGTGTCGCAATGAAGTGTCAAAGGCTCTTGTTGAAGTTGTTGGCGATAGAATTAAAAATGTTTATTACAAGAGTGAAACTACGCTTCCGTTTAAGGCTGATTTAGGACAGGAAAATGGATTTATCTACGGTTCTACCGATAATGATATAGCTCTTGAGAATGGATTGAAGTTTCATGTTGATTGGCTACGGGGACAGAAAACAGGATTCTTTGTTGATCAAAGAGAAAATCGAAGTCTGTTGGAGAAATACGCTAAAGGTCGTAATGTTCTTAACATGTTTTGCTATACTGGTGGTTTCTCTGTTTATGCTATGCGTGGTCAGGCTAAGTTGGTGCATTCTGTAGATAGTAGTGCAAAGGCTATAGAACTTACAAATAATAATATAGAACTTAACTTCCCTGATGATACCCGTCATGAGGCTTTTTGTGAAGATGCATTTAAGTATTTAGAGAATAATGATGACAAGTATGATCTTATTATTCTTGACCCTCCGGCTTTTGCTAAGCATCGTGCTTCATTGCATAATGCCTTGAAGGGATATACTAGATTGAATGTAAAAGGTTTACAAAAAATAAAGCATGGCGGTATTCTATTCACTTTTAGTTGCTCACAGGTTGTGACTAAAGATAACTTCCGTAATGCTGTATTTACAGCCGCTGCACAAGCAGGACGTAAGGTTAGAATTTTGCATCAACTTCACCAACCAGCTGATCATCCTATTAATATATATCATCCGGAAGGCGAGTATCTTAAAGGTTTAGTGCTTTATGTTGAATAAGTTTGCTTTGCATGTAAAGCGATATGTCGAGATAAATCATTTGCTTAATGCTAATGGTCGTTATCTTGTTGCTTTAAGCGGAGGTAGTGACAGTGTTGCTCTTCTTCGCGTCATGATTGACTTGGGATATTGCGTAGAAGCCATGCATTGCAATTTTCATCTTAGAGGTGAGGAATCGGATAGGGATGAGAAATTCTGTGAGAATTTGTGTAACGAACAAAATATTCCATTTCATCGTGTTCATTTTGATACAAAGTCTTATGCTTCATTGCATAGGGTGAGTATTGAAATGGCTGCGCGTGAATTAAGATATAATTATTTTGAGAAGTTGCGCACCGATTTATCTGCTGATGCAATATTGGTAGCACATCATCGTGATGACAGTGTTGAAACGCTTCTTATCAACCTTATTCGTGGAACTGGATTACATGGACTTCAGGGAATTTCATGTAAAAATGGTTATATTATAAGACCACTTCTTGATGTCAGTCAAAGTGATATTATTGATTACTTGAATTTAACTAAGCAAAATTTCGTTACTGATAGTTCGAATAATGTTGATGATGTTACACGCAACAAGATAAGGCTTAATATAATTCCCTTATTAAATAAAATCAATCCTTCAGCAAGTGCTGATATAGCTAAAACTGCTAATAGGATAAGGCTGGCTGCTTGTACATTTGATGAAGCTATAAAGAAAAGTGTGGACGAAGTAGTCGTAAAAAAAACAGATTCGTGCATATATATTGATATCGCTAAGTTGAAATCAATGATTTCATCGGAGTATATTTTATATTCTATTATTCATGATTATTCATTTACTCCATCGCAAATAGAACAGATATCTGAAAATCTAGATGCTTCTTCTGGTAAAAGGTGGACGTCTAAGTCGCATAACTTATTGATTGACAGGGGAATGATTATTGTTAATAGCATAAATCTTGCTGATAATCAGCATAAGATAATGAAGATACCAGAGACAGGTAACTATTTTTATAATAAAAATATTGAGTTCTGTTTTAAGGTTTCTGATATTAATCCTGATTTTAAGCCAAGTAAAATAGCCGAAGTTGTAACATTGGATGCTGATAAAGTAAAGTTTCCACTTGTTATCCGTCATATAAAAAATGCCGATAGATTCGTACCTTTTGGTATGAAGGGTAGCAAGTTACTTAGTGATTTCCTAACGGATAATAAGTTCACGCTTTTTGATAAGCAGAAACAACTTGTTATAGAAGATTGCCAAGGTGATATCGTTTGGGTTGCTGGACTTAGAACTGATAATAGATTTAGAATAATGAATGACTCGTTACATTGTCTCAAGATAGAAATGCGTAGACATGTTTGAATTTGAGTAATTGCATGCTGAGTTAAATATGCTAATAAAATAAAATCCCCATCATTTTAATTTAAAATGATGGGGATTTTCTATAAAGCTTCATCTTCAGGTTTCTGAATAGATAGGCTTTTTACTTTCGTAAACTTCTTTTTCTTAAGCCATATTGCTTTCCGCTCTTCATAATCACGGCGTTTGCACTCAAGATAGTTGTCTGCCATAGTGACTATTATTTAAATTTACTGTATACGACAGTTAGCTTAATAGGGGTTTTCCCTCCTACGAGTTTGGTACTCTTAATGGACAAATCGTGATAAATACCTGTAAGGTATGTACTATTACTTATTGTCATTGTAGAAGTTGTAACAGGAATTATAACAACTTTATTCCAATTATCTGATGTCTTTCCACTTTGCTTGTTATCATACATAGTCTTTATCATTGAACCTATGTTATTGAATGTATATGCATTTGAGCTTAGGACTGCAAGAAATGAATTCTTGTTGTTAGCTACATCGTGATTTTTGAAGAAAGATGTGATACTGTCGGCAGGAATCATAAGCAATTGACTAGGAGCTCCCAAAGCATATTCGTTAGGATTCTCGTTGTTAATTCTCTGTAATGTTACCTTTGCTGTATTTATAGTATAGTTCTCTTTGCCTTTTACAATATCATCAACAGGAATTGTCATTTCAGTAAAAATTCCAGCAGGTGTCTTTATGTAGGTACAACTGTCGTTTTCAGCCATTTTCTTTATTGTGGAAGCATCATTTTTAATGTTTGTTGTCTGCATGACTTCCTCTGTACCTCCAAATGTAGCCGCTACATTATATGTAGAATCGTTTGATGTGTATCTGAAGTGTACGTACATAATTGCATTATAGATGTTTGCCATAGCTCCAATTCCACTTGTTGATTTAAAGTAGAATCCTGGCGCAACATCATGTATGAAATTATATGAGTTCTTAAAGTTAGTTGGATTCTCATAATACTTGCGCATTATATATGTACCGTAGTTCTTATAAGTCTTTCCGTCTTTATCAGTATATTCTTTATTTAGCGGAATTCGAATTGATGCATTATAATCACTTGAAGAACGTTCGTCAATGCTATAATTCAAATCTGCTAGGGTATAGGGCTTGTCTACTATAAGTCCATTCTGGCGTACATACCCATCTTTTTCTGGATCAAAGTTTGAATAGTAGTCAGCATCCTCTACAGGTTTCCCTAGTTCATAAGCTTGTAGCTTCATTGGCGCAAGAGAGTCTCCTATTGTATTTGAATGATATAGGCGAATTTCACATGAGTCAGCGTATGCTAAGCCGTCCTTTTTGCTTATTATACTGTCTATTTTTGGAAAAGTGTAGTTTTCAAGTACACTAAATTGAGTCATAAAGTTGCTAGTAATATATGCACCAGTCTCAGGATCACGGAATTTTCCTAGGTATCCTGTAGTGTTGCGTGACAGCACAGAATCTGCAATAATGGATTTAGTACTTACATAGAATGTGTCAGTGCTAATATCCAAGTTATCTCTGTTGTCGGTAAGTGATGCTCCAATGCCGTCAGTGGTGTCATCACAAGAAATTATAGTGAATGATGCAAGTAGAATGCATGCAAAACCAAGACTTTTTAGTTTCATATTGCTTTGTTAGGGATAAAATTATTATTTCATTCTTCTGTTGGGCAAATCTTTTCGTAAAGCTCATTATAAGCTCCGATGAAATCTTCACCTGGATAATCAAGAACAGGGATGCTCTTATTGTTTGCGTATTTAAGGAGCTCATTGTTTACATCCTTATTTGCTTCTATAACGCAGTCACTATAATCAAGTGCTAATTTACCTAATTCTAAGAAATCAAACTTTTCGTTATAGCATTTCATAAGTTCAGATTTAGCATCTCTAAAAGCTACGATATCGCGGAACTTGCTGCCAAGTTCACCTTTAGGCTGATCGTCGAATAGTGATGTTACAATCTTTGTCTTTGCAAAAGAAGGCTCGTCATGATAAGCAGTCTTAATATAAAGAGGTACAACAGCGCTCATCCACCCTTGACAATGTATTATGTCTGGGACCCAACGCAGTTTCTTAACTGTTTCTAAGACTCCGCGTGCAAAGAAAATGGCACGTTCACCGTTATCGGCATATTCATTACCTTCTTCATCAGTTGTCATTTGACGCTTGGTGAAATAATCGTCGTTATCAATAAAGTAAACTTGAATTCTTGATTGTGGAATAGAAGCAACTTTGATAATCAGTGGATGATCTGTGTCATCGATAATAAGATTCATTCCCGAGAGACGTATTACTTCGTGAAGTTGTCCGCGACGCTCATTGATGTTTCCCCATTTTGGCATAAAGGTACGAATCTCTAGTCCGGCTTCTTGTGCTTTTTGTGGTAGTTCTTTGCCCATAATAGACATATTTGTCTCTGGTACAAACGGTGTAATCTCTTGGTTGATGAATAATACTTTCTTTGCCATGTTTATTTTCAAATTGGATACTGCAAAGGTACAAAAAAACTATTGAAAATGAGCCATAAATGTAATAAAACAAACAAATATGGCTGTTTATTCGCATAATTTTATAATAATTCTTTCTTATTTAAGAAAAAAGTTGTTATTTTGCACACTAATTGGAATTAAAGAATAATGAAAGTTTTTAATAAGGTCGTAGATTTACAGAATGAGCTTTTTTATGCTCGCAAAGAAGGTAAAAATATTGGTTTAGTGCCAACAATGGGTGCATTACACGAGGGGCATGCTTCATTAGTGGAGCGTAGCGTTAAAGACAACGATGTAACAGTAGTATCTGTTTTCTTAAATCCAACACAGTTTAATGACAAAGGAGATTTGGATAGATATCCAAGAACTTTGGATGATGATTGCAAGTTAGTAGAGAAATGTGGTGCAGACTATGTATTCGCTCCGTCTGTTAATGAGATGTATCCATCAGAGGATAAACGCCATTTCGAGTTTCCTCCTGTTTCTACCGTTATGGAGGGTGCTCGTCGTCCAGGACATTTCAATGGTGTCTGCCAGGTTGTTAGTAGGCTCTTCTATATAACACGTCCTGACCATGCGTATTTTGGAGAAAAAGATTGGCAGCAGATTGCTGTAATAAAACAATTGGTTAAATATATCGGAAGTGACGTAAAAATTATAGAATGTCCGATAGTTAGGGAAAGTGACGGACTCGCAAAAAGTAGCCGCAACACACTTTTGTCTGCTGATGAGAGAGCTATTGCTCCTGCTATTTTCAAATCTCTTAGTGCCAGTGTTGAATATGCTGCGAGTCATAGTGTTTCTGACACTTATGATAAGGTAATTAAGGAAATCAACGCTGTAGAAGGGTTGGATGTTGAATATTTTGAAATAGTAGACGGAAATACTCTCCAAAATGTGAAAGATTGGAATGACTGCGATTATGTCGTTGGCTGTATAACTGTCAATTGTGGAAAGACTCCTATCCGTTTGATAGACCATATTAAATATAAAGAATATAAAATTTGACGATGTATATTGAAGTATTAAAAAGCAAATTACATTGCGCTAAGGTTACAGAAGCCAACCTTAATTATATGGGGAGCATCACAATAGATGAAGATTTATTGGATGCCGCAAATATGATTGCCGGTGAGAAGGTTCAGATTGTAAACAACAATAATGGTGAGCGTTTTGAAACCTACATCATTAAAGGTGAAAGAGGCTCTGGGTGCATCTGTCTTAATGGAGCTGCTGCAAGAAAGGCATTAGCAGGTGACGTGGTGATAATAATATCTTATGCGTTAATGGATTTTGAAGAGGCTAAATCATTTGAGCCTAAGGTAATCTTCCCTAAAGAAGGAAACAAACTCTAAAATATTATAGCCGTATTGCACATAATTATAATGTGAAGCTTTAATTAAAAATAAAATACTCAAAAAGCTTTGTTTTGTGCAATAATTGAGCTAACTTTGTAGGAAAATTCAAGATAGCTAATATGAAACAAACGAAAATTGTAGCTTCGATAAGTGATCGCAGGTGTGATCAAGATTTCATCAGAAAATTATTTTTTGCTGGCATGAATGTTGTTCGTATGAACACTGCTCACGCCACAGAAGAGGGTATACGCGATATAGTAAAGAATGTTAGGGCTGTATCTCCTCATATCGGTATTATGATTGATACCAAAGGACCAGAAGTAAGAACAACAGGCGTTGATGAACCGCTTGAATATAAAATTGGCGATGTAGTAAAAATTTTTGGTCGTCCTGAGATGGACAGCTCTCATGATATTGTTAACGTTTCATATTCAGACATCACTAAAGATGTTAAGGTTGGTGACGATATATTATTTGACGATGGTGAATTAGATATGCAGGTTATAGAGAACGTTGGCCCAATGCTTATTGCTAAGGTTCAGAATGACGGTACTCTTGGCTCACATAAAAGCGTTAATATTCCTGGTGAGCATATTGATCTTCCAGCATTAACTGACCGTGACCGACATAATATACTTCTAGCTATTGAGTTAGATATTGATTTTATTGCTCATTCTTTTGTTAGAAATGCAGCTGATATTATGGAAGTTCAGAAAATTCTGGATGAGCATAATAGCGATATTAAGATTATTTCGAAAATTGAAAACCAAGAAGGTGTTGATAATATTGAAGAGATTATTGATGCTTCATATGGTATTATGGTTGCTCGTGGTGACCTCGGTATAGAAGTTCCGATTGAGAAAATACCAGGCATTCAGCGTTCTATAATCCGTAGTTGTATTCAAAAGAAGAAACCTGTTATCGTAGCTACGCAAATGTTGCATACTATGATAAACAATCCTCGTCCTACACGTGCTGAAGTTACTGATATAGCAAATGCAATTTATTACAGAACAGATGCTCTGATGCTTAGTGGTGAAACGGCTAGTGGAAAATACCCTTTGGAAGCTGTTCAGACAATGGCTCGTATTGCAGAACAAGCTGAAAAAGATAAAATGCGTGACGATGATATAGAGGTTTATATTAATGGAGATTGTGATTTAAGAGAATTTTTGGCACATGCAGCTATTGAATCAACCAAGCAAGCTGGTGTAGCAGGAATAATAACTGATAGTGAGACAGGAAGAACAGCTCGTAATCTTGCAGCATTCCGTGGTCCGGTTCCTGTATTAGCTATATGCTATAAAGAAAAGACTCAACGTTGGCTCAATCTTAGCTATGGAGTAATTCCAATTTATCAAAGAGAACAGGTTAGTCCGCAATATATGTTTTTTGCTGCATTGAGAATGCTTCGTCAAAAAGGATACATCAAGGATGAAAATAAAATTGCATATCTTAGCGGAAGTTTTGGCGAAGGAGGAGGTACTACTTTCCTTGAAATCAATAAGGTTAAGGAAGTCTTTGATAGAAGCTATCAGTTCCACCTTCCTGGAAGTGCAAAGGTTGACGTAGACGAATAATATTTTTTATTATATCATGAAATATGGGAAAGCAAATAGCTTTCCCATATTTTTTTATTGCTGTCCGATAAAACTTTTGTGTATTAGCAAAATTGCGGTTTTTATGGTTAATTGCTTTTTTTAAAGTCGATATAATGGATAAAATCATTCATTTTCACCATTTCGTTATCAAGTTCACACAAGGAAAAATGACAAGCCTCTTTTTCATAAAAGCACCAAAAGTGGTTGACTATAAGTAAAATACAGCTATAGCATATATTTTTATCGGACAGCAATAATATTTTTTGCATTAGTCAAGCATGAATCAAAATAAAAAGGAAGAAGACAATGTTGTCTTCTTCCTTTTTATTTTTCCTTATATCTATCTAAAGTTGAAAGTTATTGAATAATAATAATTATTCAATAACAACCAAAGGATCCTCTTCGAGGACGCTTTGGCCAACTTTTACACAGATAGCGGTAATCTTACCGTCTTTCTCAGCCTCAATATTGTTTGCCATTTTCATTGCTTCAAGAACAACAACAGCGTCGCCGGCTTTAACTTCCTGACCAACTTCAACATTGATAGCTGTTATTGTACCAGGTAGTGGTGCTTTAACAGCATTGTTTGTGTTTACATTAGCTGCAGGAGTGGCCTCATCGTCATTAGAGTTGTCTGCTGGTTTACCCAAAACAACCTTCTTCTTTTCAGGTTCAGCCTCTTTCTCCATCTGAACATTGTAGCCTTCTCCGTTAACACTAATGTTAGCTACATTGTTCTCGTCTATTTCGCCAATGGTAACGTTATATTCTTTACCATCGATAGTATATTTAAACTCTTTCATATCTTTTTATGGTTTCTTTGTTAGTGACAGGAATTTAGCGTTCCAAAGTGTATGCCTTGGCTTAATCGTTATTATGTTTGGTTCCTTATCGTGAGCATTATTGCCTGCAAACTCATAGAGAGCCATGGCAATTGCTGCATATACATTTTTATCCATTTTATATAATGTTTAAATGTTTTACATTGGCATACATCCGTGCTTCTTAGCAGGCAGACTGTCGCGTTTTGTTGCTAACTGCGCCAAACCACGACATATGCGGAAACGAGTATTGCGAGGTTCTATGATGTCATCAATATATCCGAATTGTGCTGCCTGATATGGATTAGCGAATTTATTGGTATATTCTTCTTCTTTTTCAGCAAGGAATGCCTTTACATCTTCTCCTGCCTCTTTCTTAGCTTTTGCTTCTTTTGCACAAAGTATTGCAACAGCACCGCTTCCTCCCATAACAGCAATCTCTGCAGATGGCCATGCGAAGTTTAAATCTGAACGAAGTTGCTTACAACCCATCACGATATGAGAACCACCGTAACTCTTACGAAGAGTTATTGTAATCTTTGGAACAGTAGCTTCACCGTATGCATAAAGTAACTGTGCGCCATGCTGAATTACAGCATTATACTCCTGACCCGTTCCAGGAAGGAATCCTGGTACGTCAACAAGGCTGACGATAGGAATATTGAATGCATCGCAGAATCTAACGAATCTAGCTGCCTTGCGACTAGCGTTTACGTCAAGTACACCTGCGTAAGCTGCTGGCTGATTGGCAACAACACCAACACTCTGACCATTGAAACGTGCAAAACCAGTAATGATGTTCTTTGCGAATTTAGGTTGAACCTCAAAGAATTCCCCATTATCAGTTACAGCTGCAATAACCTTATACATATCGTAAGCCTGATTTGGATCTTCAGGAATGATTTCGTTAAGAATGTCGTCCTTGCGGTCGATAGGGTCGTTGCATTCTGTTCTTGGAGCCTCCTCTGTATTGTTAGAAGGAATATAAGATAGGAGGGTCTTTATCAGTTCCATGCACTCTTCTTCAGTTTTAGCTGTGAAATGAGTAACACCACTCTTGCTTGCGTGTACGCTGGCACCACCAAGATGTTCAGCATCAATATCTTCACCAGTTACAGTCTTTACAACCTTAGGACCTGTAAGGAACATATAAGATGTGCCTTCTGTCATAAAGATGAAGTCTGTCAATGCAGGTGAATATACAGCACCACCGGCACAAGGGCCCATTATTGCACTAATCTGTGGTATTACACCACTTGCTAGAATGTTGCGTTCGAAAATTTCACCATAGCCAGCGAGAGAAGATATACCCTCCTGAATACGTGCACCACCAGAGTCGTTCATGCAAATGAATGGAGCGCCCATCTTCATGGCCATATCCATAACTTTACATATCTTCTGAGCCATAGTCTCAGAAAGAGAACCTCCGTTTACAGTGAAGTCTTGAGCATATAGATATACGAGTCTGCCACAGATAGTTGCAGAACCAGCAACAACTCCGTCACCGAGGTATTGCTTTTTTTCCATACCGAAATTGTGGCAACGATGTAGCTTGAACATATCATATTCTTCAAAACTATCTTTGTCCACCAACATTTCAATACGTTCGCGAGCTGTGTATTTGCCACGTGCATGCTGCTTGTCGATAGCCTTTTCACCACCACCAAGATAAGCCTGTTCGCGCTTTGCAATCAGCTCCTTGATTTTTTCTACTTGCTTACTCATAATTTATTTATTAATTTTGTTGTCTGTTTATTTCTGAATTAATGTATAATTCCACTTTTCAGCATGCAAAGATACTAATAAATATCGAAAACATAAAACTACTTATTGTAAATTATGTTATTAGTATGTGAAAACAACGTCTACTTTTACTGATAATTAGTCTTTCTGTGCTTGATAATATTGGGTCTATAAGATTAAATATTAAATGGGTTGACTATTTTATTAGTCAACCCATTTTAATGGTTTTATATTTGTTTCTTTATTTACAATTCTCTTAATGCTGCAAGTAAATCCTGATTTTCAGATTTTGTTCCGATTGTTATGCGGAGACAATTTCCGCAAAGACTTATTCTCGTTCGGTTTCTTACTATGATACCTTTGTCAACAAGGTATTCATAAGTTTTTTGGGCATCTTTCATTTTTGCTAAAAAGAAGTTGGCATCTGTGTTATAAACCTTTTCGCATATCGGTAAGTCGTTGAATGCTTGCATCATGCGTAAACGCTCTTGCAATATTATTTTTACCCACTTGCCTACTTCATATGGGTCCTCTAATGCTTCTAGAGCTTGCTTTTGCGTAAGGCTGTTAACATTATAGGGGTATTTCACCTTATTGAATAATGAGATAATATCTTTACTTGCAAAAGCCATTCCAAGACGTATGGCTGCACATCCCCATGCTTTGCTGAAGGTGTTTAGTACAATCATATTAGGATGTCTGTTAAGCTCATCTCTCAAAGGCTTTTGAGAAGAAAAGTCGGAATAAGCCTCGTCAATTATAACAAACCCATCAAAAGAATCAATTAATTTTACGATTTCATCACGGTTTATATTGTTACCAGTAGGGTTGTTTGGTGAGCAAACCCATATAACTTTGGTATTTTCATCAGTAGCTTTCAATAACTCTTCTGCTGTTATTTGATAGTTTTCATCAAGTAACACAGGTCTATATTCCACATCGTTGATGTCAGCACACACCTTGTACATACCATAAGTCGGTTCTATTGCTACGACATTGTCAATTCCTGGGCGACAAAAACAGCGATAAGGTAGATCAATTGCTTCATCACTACCATTGCCAAGAAAAATCTGCTCAGGTCTAACGCGTTTCACAACAGATAGCTTAGCCTTTACATCTTCTTGTAGAGGGTCTGGATAGCGGTTGAGAGGCTTATTGTATGGATTTTCATTTGCATCAAGAAACACGTGTGCGGCACGTCCATTATATTCGTTTCTAGCACTACTGTATGGGGACAATGACCAAATATTTGGTCTTGTCAATTCTTCTAATGATTTCATTCTGCCTTATTTTTTAATGCTTGTAGACGAACTGTCATCGCATTTTTGTGAGCTATTAATTGTTCGTTTTCAGCCATTATTTCTACAGCTGGTCCTATATTCTTCACACCTTCTTTCGTGAGGTGTTGGAATGTAACCTTGCGGTTATAGCTATCTAGATTTACGCCATTATATGCTAGTGCATAGCCATGCGTAGGCAGAGTATGATTTGTTCCGCTAGCATAGTCGCCAGCACTTTCACATGCATATTGACCTAAGAATACACTACCAGCATTAATTACCTTTTCTGATAATACATCATAATCATTTGTAGATATAATAAGATGTTCTGGAGCATAAGTATTACTTAACTCCATAGCTTCTTCTTTGTCTTTCACTAAGATGAATTTACTATTACATAAAGCCTTAGATGCTATTTCTTTACGTGGTAATTGTTTAAGTTGAACTTTAACCTCATCGTTAACTTTATACAGGAAGTCTTCTGATGTTGTAATGAGAATCACTTGTGAGTCTGTACCATGTTCAGCTTGAGATAGCAGGTCAGCTGCTACAAAAACAGGATTGCTTGTTTCGTCTGCAATTACGCAAACTTCCGAAGGACCTGCTGGCATATCTATTGCCACGTCATGTAGTGAAACCTGTTGCTTTGCAGCCATTACATATTGGTTACCTGGTCCGAATATTTTGTAAACCCTTGGTACTGATTCTGTTCCGTAAGCCATGGCTCCGATAGCCTGAACGCCACCGGCTTTATATATTTTGTTTACTCCAGCAATTTTTGCGGCAACCAATATTGCTGGATTAACTTTTCCTTCACGGTTGGGTGGGGTACACAGTACTATTTCTTCACACCCAGCAATCTTTGCAGGAGTAGCAAGCATTAATACTGTGCTGAATAGTGGTGCCGTTCCTCCAGGAATGTATAATCCCACTTTCTGTATTGGAACCGATTTCTGCCAGCATGTAACACCAGGCTGTGTTTCTATTTTAGAACCATCAAATTTCTGAGATTCGTGAAATTTAGCAATGTTGTGATGTGCTAGAACCAATGCATGATGAAGTTCGTCGCTAATAAGTCTTTCTGCTTCGTTCATTTCATCTTTTGAAACAGCCAAAGATTGCAGATTTACATGATCGAACTTTGATTCAAACTCAATAACAGCAGCATCGCCTTCGCTCTTGATTTTTTCAAGCACGCTTTGCACGGTAGCGTTAAGTTGTGACACATCCAAATGCGGACGCTCCACAATAACACTCCATTCACTCCTCTTCGGATATTTGATAATGTTCATTTTCTTATAATATCATTTTTTCTATTGGAGTAACCAAAATTCCTTGTGCACCAAGTTCTTTTAGTTTCCCTATTATTTCCCAAAAACATTTTTCATCAAGCACAGTGTGTATTGAGCACCAGTTTTCGTCAGCAAGAGGTATAATTGTAGGACTCTTGATGCCTGGTAGTACAGCTGTGATTTCCTTAATTTTATCTTTAGGAGCATTCATCATGACATATTTCTTGTCTTGAGCAGAACGCACAGCTTCGAATCTGAAAAGCATCTCGTTGAGAACTTGATGTTTTTCTTCATCCATGTTCCAATTACCAACAAGCAAAGCTTCACTCTTCATTACTAGTTCTACCTCATGAAGGTTGTTGCTAACTAATGTGCTTCCTGAACTGACAATATCAAAAATACCGTCTGCCAAGCCAATACCAGGACTAATTTCAACACTGCCATTTATTACATGAACCTCAGCAGTGATATTATTCTGTTTCATAAACTTGCGCAGAATTCCAGGGTAAGAAGTTGCAATTTTCTTTCCGTTAAACCATTCCAGGCCGGTATAGTTTATTTCTTTTGGAATTGCAAGTGACAGTCTGCATTTGCTAAATCCTAATCTACTAATAATTTGAGCATTCTCATCACGCTCAACAAATTCATTCTCACCAACGACACCGATATCAGCAACACCACTAGCTACACTTTGTGGTATATCGTCATCCCTTAGATAAAGAATCTCCAATGGGAAGTTTGACGATTGCACCAATAAAGTGCGCTTGCTAGCACTTACTTTGATATCAGCCTCTGCAAGTAAGTTCATTGTGTCATCAAATAGACGACCCTTTGATTGTACAGCTATACGTAACATATAATTCTAATTTTCTTAAAAATGCATTGCAAAAATACTCTTTTTTAAGGATATCTGCAAATAATGTTGTAATTTTGTGACCCAAAGGCATATATGCCTCATAAATATAAAGAATTCATATCCGTATTATGCGACATTTATACATCCTTATATATATAATGTTCTTAGGAGTTTGCGTTACGTCATGCAGTGAGAAGAAGAAAGTTGAAATCACACCATGGGGAGAAGAAATTGGTAACGATTCTATTCAAGAAAATAAGAGCTTTACATTGAATGATATTGTAAGTAATGGTGAACTTATCATGCTTACAATGTCTGGACCTGAGACTTATTATGACTATCACGGGCATGGTATGGGTTTGCAATATATGCTGGCTGAAAAATTTGCTCAAAAGTTAGGTGTGTCTTTGCGGGTTGAAGTATGTAAGGATACATTAGAAATGGTTAACAGATTGAAGGCTGGAGATGCTGATATTATAGCATTTCCACTTTCAGGGCGATATAAAGATATTAAATATTGTGGGATGAAGGCTGATTCTTTGCATTCTCAGTGGGCTGTGAAAGAAGGTAACAACGAATTGGCTGACTCGTTGAACAATTGGTTTAAGCCGGGAATGATTGCAGCTATGAAGAAGGAAGAAAAATTTTTGCTTTCAACGAATAGTATTGTTCATCATGTATATTCTCCAATGTTAAGTAGGTCGGGTGGTGTAATATCTCGTTATGATAATCACTTTAAGACTTATGCTCCTTTAGCTATGTTTGACTGGCGTTTACTAGCAGCGCAATGTTATCAAGAATCAACTTTTGATTCTGGCGCCCATTCATGGGCTGGTGCATGTGGATTGATGCAGATTATGCCTGGAACTGCAGATCACATAGGACTTCCTCGTTCAGACATGTATGATCCTGAAAAAAATATTGCTGCTGCTGCAAAATATATTCATGAACTCCATTCGCATTTTAGAGATATACCAAATCCTTTGGAGCGAAGTTATTTTGTCCTAGCTAGTTATAACGGTGGATTTTTTCATGTTCGTGACGCAATGGCACTTGCACGTAAATTTGGTAAAAATCCATATCGTTGGGCAGATGTACAAGAATTTGTATTGAGGTTGCGTGTTCCAGCATATTATAATGATCCAGTTGTGAAGCATGGTTATATGCGTGGTGACGAAACCGTGGATTATGTGGCTCGTATCTGCAATCGTTGGGCACAGTATCGTGGTTTTGCACATTCTTTTGGTGGTGGATTCAGCGGCGGCTTTAGTGGCGGTTTTGATAACATGACACCGTCAAGAGCAAAGCATAAAAATAGGTTTAAGATATAGGCATAAAAAAAGCGATGACCTTCTCAGGCAACCGCTCCAAATCTTCAATAGGTATTAGTTTCTTTTAAGGTAAAAAGATTGTTTTCAGGATAACGTTTGCAAAGATATAAGCAATTTTTTAAATTACCAAATAATTTGCAAACTTTTTTTAAAAATATCATTTGTGTGGGCACACACATCAAAAATAGTTCATTTTTTCTTATAATGCATGCCTTTAGTTTCTATTTGACAATTAACTTTTTCTTATTTATTATATAAATACCCCTTTGAAGTGATGAAATTGAGCCTCCAATATACCGTCCGTCAATAGTGTAAATGCGTGTCGTTTTATTGTCACCATCTGTATATATATTATTGATGTTTGTAGTGAAATCATTAATATAATCGAATTTTATTACCCCATCTTTCTCTGTAATATTTTTGATAGCTTTGTTCACCTTATAATAGGTATTATTAAATGTAGCTTTTTCACTACTTGTATCTTGTGTGTACCAGTAGAAGTTGGGTAATCCAAGTGTATCATTTAATACAGTTATATTGCTTGTTCCTGGAAATAAGTCGCCTTTATGTTGTTCTTCATAGGCTATAGTACTTGTTTTCAGATATGAAGACATTGAATTTCCGTCAGCAGGAACTATTCCCATACCAGGTTTGTTAGGTGTTTCGTTTAGATGTGTATTTATAAATATATTATTATTTAATGGGTCGTTGACATGATATATTTGCAAACCATGATACATAGCTCCTGAGTTCCAACCTGTCTGCTGAATATTTTCAATTAAGAAATATTCATTACTATTTTTACTATTTTGTATTTTATATACTGTACCACCTTCCTCTGTAGTTTTATCCATAGTTATAGTTTTGTTATTACTAAGGTCTACAATGTCTACATTCCAGCCCATCTGCATTTTTTCCCATGCAGTGTAGGGGGTAGGGGTATATCCGTTATTGGCATATTCACCACCATCCATTAAATCCCACAACTCCATTTCTTGATTATCTAAATGAGCAGAAGGGCTAATTGGATATATATCTGGTAATCCTAAAGCGTGTGACAATTCATGACATGCTACTCCTATGCTGTTAATCTGAACTATTTTTTGTTCTGCATTTACGTATGCTGGAAATAACTCAGAAGAAAGACTATACCAGCCTACATTTTTCCCTCCGAAAGTTCCGTATGTAGTTCCTGTACATGCCCAAACGCAATCTCCTGTTCCACCATTGTTTTGTCCAACGTATGCAGATACAATGCATACGCAATCAATATATCCATCTCCATCAGAGTCGTATTCAGATGCGTCTTTTATCGAATCATTTAATTGTGATAATGCATCTTGTACAAGCTTAGGGATTTTTTCATCGTAATTAGAAGTAGTGCTACTTCCTCCGTATACCTTCATTACATCAGGTAGATTTATAGGACCATGAACATCAAATTTTGGAGAAAATGAATTGGAACTCATTTTTTCAAAATACTGCTTGACGCTTCCGTAATTAAGTTTATTACCATTTCCATAGTCGGTAAATCCGCTTTCACTATTAAAAAAATCATCAAATGCTTTCTTTGGATTGTTCACTCTGAACTTCACATCTTTAAAGTTCGCTAGTATTACTAGTATTTTCGGATTTCCTTTGTGTGGAGTATAGCTAGGATCATCTTGTCCTATAACTCTGGTTTTTATATCATAATTTGCGTGTTTACGCGGAGTTATGGTATTAGCTTCAACACTACCATATTGAGGCATAGATATAATCTTTCCGTTATTGTCTATTATGGAATCATTATCAATTGCCATAGCCGCAGAAGCAATCATGGTTAACAATGCAACGATTAAAAGCTTTTTCATATATTATTTGCGTCTTATTTGTTATTTTAAAAAATATTGTCCCTTTTTACTTGTTCTTTTACCATATTCTATAGCATGTTTTGGACAGTGATGATAGCAAGCGAAGCATGTCAGACACATATTGTTGTGTTTCCATTGTGGAATTTTTCCAAACCCACCATTAATATCATCTACGGGACATACGTTTGAACAAATGCCACATTTCACACATTTATCTGTGTCAACATGAAATGGCTTGTCTGTAATTAGCCATTTAACAAATACTTCGCCTAAAATCTTACTGTTTATCCATGGCCAGTGACTATGATGCAATATGTTTATTCCACGTTCTTGATCATAAATTTTCTCAGCAAAATCTTGTAGCATAATTGCTGCTTCTCTTTTCTTTTCACTCTCTTTTTCTTTAGAGTCTACATCCATAAAAGGCAGTCCTACATAGCTTTCCGGCATTTTTAGTGAAAAAGTAGAGTGGGTGCTTAGCCCCTTTTCTGCAAGATCTTTGTTGAGATATTCCATTGTCATTCCTATATCGTCCCCAGTGGTACACAATGCGTAACAATAATGTGATTGAAGATTATTGGATTGTATAGTCATCTTCTTTATAAATTCTCTTACTAATTTTGGTGGCCTCCAACCATGTACAGGGAAAACAAATCCAATCCTTTCATCTTCAAGAATTGTATACTTGCAGTCTCCGTTTATTTCAGTTGGTATAGAAAAGCACTTGTCACCAGTTATATTTGCAATTTTTCTCATTGCCCATAATGTGTTACCAGTACCGGAAAGATAGAATATCATATATTGAAATTTAATGTATCGCAGAAATGTTTAACTATGCAAAGATTATGCCGTGCATGGCATCTCTGTAACCTTTACTATGCAAAGGTAATGTATTTTTTTCTATTGTTGTTTGATTTGATTAATAAAATTGGCGTTTTAGCGTTAATATATTTATACTTTAACGTCACTAGTTTTGACTATAATGTATAGTCAAAACAGACAGCCAAATTCTATTAAATATTTATATACCTTGATAAAAGTGGATTAATTATTTCCGTATTCTTCCAAATTGTATTATCTTTGCAGAAAGAAAGTAGTGCTCCGGCTCTGCCGCTGGCATTTTATGCGAGAGGAAAGTCCGGGCAGCATAGAGCACTTCACTTCCGAAAATAGAAGCTATTGGTGACAGTAGGTGTCGACAGAAGAAAATAACCGCCTTTTTTGAAACTTGCAAGTCTCGACTTGTAATGTCTACTAAGGTAAGGGTGAGAAGGTGGTGTAAGAGACCACCAGATGGCGGGTGATCGTCATGCTGTGTCATCTGGAGGCTGCAAGTTCATGTATACCGCAGGCAAAGAGCTGCTCGCTCGATTAACTTCGGTTTACTGCGGAGGGTAGAACGCTTGAGCCATGAGGTGACTCATGGACTAGATAAATGACAGAGCTTCATATTTTTGTATGAATACGGAACCCGGCTTATCAGAGCACTACTTTCCTTTTATATAAATACCGAAAAATTAAAAATCTAAACAATATGGCATTTACTCTAAATGAAATGAATCGCGAAGTTGACGATTTACAGCAGATGGTATTTCGAAGAATAGAGATATGGGGTAATAATATGGATTTCCCCCAAATGGATGACTATGGAATAAGTAAGGAAACTCTTACTGATTATCTTTTTGACAAACAAGCTATTATCGATACAATAGGTAGTGAGAGATTTCAATACACTCTGTTAGGATTCTTTGTTGTTATTCCTATATTTATAGTTGCATGTTTCCCTGATTCTCAATTGCCATGGGGAATTAATACTGCATGGATAGCTGGTGCTGGTGGGGTAGTGCTATTTGGAATTTATCGGTTGATTATGAAAACGATAATCAATATTCGACTAAAGAAGATATACGATTCAAAGCATGAGAGCTACATTAACAAGGTGCTTTCATACAGATTATAATATATTTATTTCAATTTTATAATATGGAATTACCTGATTTTTTATCTTACAAAGATAAGTTCTCAACCTCAGGATTTATTGAGAAAATTTCGCGAATAGCTAAAAGAGCTGGTGTAAAACTAGTATATTCAGCTTTTATTTTATATTATACTCTTCAGAGTGATAAAGTTAGTACAAAAGATAAGGCTATTATCATAGGTGCACTCGGCTATCTTATCAGTCCTCTTGATCTAGTGCCTGACGCAATACCTATAGCTGGGTTAAGCGATGATTTGGCTGTTTTATTTTATGTGATACATAAAGTGTGGGGGGATGTGAGCGAGGATGTCAAGTTGAAAGCTAAAGAAAAATTATCAAAATGGTTTGATGACGATGAAATAGGCGCTGTAAATCATTTATTTGACGAGGATCCAACTGATACTCCTGTGTAATATAAAATAAACAATATAAAAAAGAAAAAGGTTGAGAAATAAATCTCAACCTTTCTTTTGAGGTACCTAGCAGAGTCGAACTGCTCTGCACGGTTTTGCAGACCGTTACCTAACCGATCGGCCAAGGTACCATGCTTTTGTTTAGCGAGTGCAAAGGTAAGACAAAAATACGATATCACCAAATTTTTCTTTTACTTTTTTTCCTTATTTCTGCATTTATCATAGAATGCACAACCTGCGCATTTATAATCTTTGCATTTTATATTATCATTAACTGATTTATAACTTCGCAGTACAGCATACAGTATTGCAGCGAAAATAACTATTCCTATTATAATGTATTGTAATATCATATGTTTTATTTTTATTTCTTTGACATGAAATACTGCAAATGATAGACGGATATAATCAAACTTAATTGAATATTTCATCGTATGCAGCTATCTTTTACAAAGATAAAAATAAAATTCCCAATAAAGAAACTATTATTAAAAAAGTTATAGATTTCTTAGCCTGTAAGATTTCATATTTTTAGCTACATAACTCTACGCTTATATCTGAAACGCTACTATTTAAAGGGCGACAAAGAAAATAATATATATTTTTAGCTACGTCTTTCTACGCAATAATGGATGTTTAAAGCAAAATAATAGGTGATTTTGTAACAAACAAGATATACGAACATAAAAATGTAGTATTTTCTATTAATAATGTACGCATGCACGCGTACTACAGGTTTTTCGTCTTTTTTAGTGTCTAAGTGTCGACGCGCTGATTGTCAGTTGATTAGAAGCTTTTTGTGATAATAATTAGTCACGTGTTAGAGTCGTTAAAACTTGTGTTTCTACGATGTAATGCAAATTATGATTTGTTTTATAGCGGATTTATTATATGTGACTTTTCTTCGACACTACCATAATGCGAAAAAGTATTATAACTTACTGATAATCATAACAAAGTCACTTAGACGCTTACATTTTCGAAAAACCTATGTAGGAAATTGTAAATATTAAAGTTATATAGGTGTGCAATTATTCAAATATCCTAGTAATATAAATAATAAGTTTTGTTTGTTTAAATGTCAATATTTTAGGTTCTTCTTTAATTTAGTTGAAGAATATATGCTCTAGAACCATCTTTCTTCTTAGTAGTTTAATGCTCGCTCTACCATACATAGTT
>Ga0183099_1000493_pt1 | contig 28814 bp, 33 predicted proteins | sample Biomet1_FD_127788 | JGI IMG/M metagenome (GOLD analysis project Ga0183099, IMG submission 127788) | Microbial communities from bioreactor (seeded with anoxic lake sediment) at LBNL, California, USA - Biofuel metagenome 1 | ecosystem: Engineered > Bioreactor > Anaerobic > Unclassified ...
GAATCTTCGCCGTCACCGGCAGGGGGCTGGCCTTTACCACGGCCTCGGCCACCCGGGCGGCCTTTTCCGGGTCCTTCATCAGGGCGGAGATGCCCCATGTCCCAACCCCGGCGAATCTTCGCCGTCACCGGCAGGGGGCTGGCCTTTACCACGGCCTCGGCCACCCGGGCGGCCTTTTCCGGGTCCTTCATCAGGGCGGCCCCGTCCCCGTTGCCCGCAATCTTCCCCATGGGACAGCCCATGTTGATATCTACCACATCCGCGCCGGAGAGCTCTGCGGCGATCTGAGATGCCTCTGCCATACAGGCAGGGTCACTGCCGAAGATCTGTACGGCAAAAGGGTATTCTCCCGGAAAGGGGGCCAGCAGTCCACGTGTCTTCTTATCCTGATAGCACAGGGCCTTGGAGGAAATCAACTCCGTATAGGTATAACCCGCGCCAAGCTCTGAGCAAATCTGACGGAACGAGGCGTCCGTCACTCCCGCCATGGGGGCGAGAGCCAGCTTTGATTGAATTTCCAATGTCCCAATCTTCACAAACGGTCTCCTTCGTGGGCGGCGCGCCCCAATAACCCCTGGGCAACACCGCGCGATCACGTGCTTAAAATTGTGCGCTGCCATCCGCATAGTTTACCATAGTTTCGAAAAAATGAAAAGGGGAAACATTCAGTTTCCTTTGCAAAGGATGTGAAGCATCGTCTCCCCAAAATCCGCCGATGATGGAGGCGGCGATACAAAAACTTTTGAAACCTCTCTTTTACCGACGGCATTTTCGCAGGTTGTTATGTAAAATAATGGAAAACCGCAAAAGGGAGGGGACAAGCCTGATGCACGGGCAGATTACTTTGGACAATGCGCGGACAGTACGTTTTTTGAACGGCGGCGTCCGCTTTTTTCTGGCGGCGGCGCTGACTGCCGCACGAATTTCCGGGGGCGGTGCACCCTTTGCACTGGGCTTTACAGCGGCCTGCGGCGCCGGACTTGACGGCATGTGCGCTTTGGCGGGTTCGGCTCTGGGAGCACTGGTGTTCCTGGAGTTTTCCACCGGCCTCGCCCACATTGCCGTGGCAATTCTGGTATATACGGCGGCGGTAGCGTTTCGGGGGCTGAAATTGCTGGACAGGCCTCTTTTCACGCCGCTAATCGCCGCAGGGATGACGCTGGCGGTGGAGGGAATTCTATGTGGTGCAATCCCTCTCTCCGATGGACCACCTGACGCCCTGCCTGCTGTCCACGGTGCTGTGGGAGTCTCCGCCCGGTGCTGCGCGCCGCTGACCCGAGGCGGGGAGGAGGAGAAAAAGCCGGTGGCACTGGAGTTTCTGGCGGTGACGCTGCTGCTGGCTTTTTCGGACGTGGCCCCGGGGGGAATTTCCCTGGGGCGGACGGCCATCGCCTGCCTGGTGCTGTTTACCGCGTGGCAAAAGGGGGCGGCTTCCGGGGCCGTCACCGGTGTGTGGGCGGGGCTGCTGGCGGACCTGTGTGCCGGAGGCGCACCGGTGTTCACCGCCGGGTACGGCTTCGCCGGACTCGCCGCGGGACTGCGAACGCAGCACAGCCGCATTTCCGCCGGTGCGCTGTGGCTGCTGGCGGCACTGACAGCTCTGGCTCCGGTGACGCAGGCCCGGGGCCTTTTTGCCGTGGAGGAGGCGGCACTGGCCGTGCCGCTGTTTCTGTTGATACCCCGGAAACTGCTGGGCGGTAAGCGAATCAAGCAGGCTGCACCGCCCGAAAGCGGAGCTCTGCCCACCCTGCGGGAGCGGCTGGACCGGGCGGCGGCAGCTTTTCGGGACCTGTATGACAGTCTGGGCCGGGGTGTGGTTCAGTCTACGGAAGAAAATCCCGCCATCGTCTTTGACCGGGCGGCGGAACGGGTCTGCCGGGGCTGCGCACTGTGTGACCTCTGCTGGAAAAAGGAGTACGGCGCAACCTACAACGCCCTGAACGACGCTACGCCGTATCTTCTGGAGCGTGGCCGGGCGCTGGCAAAGGATTTTCCCAATCACTTTTCCTCCCGCTGCATCCATCTTCCGGATTTCCTGACGGCGATCAATGGCGAGCTGTCCGCCTATCTCCTGAGAAAGCAATACCGCCGCCGGATGGAAGAGACCCGGCAGGACGCGAAGGGGCAGTATGCCCGGCTCAGCGATCTGCTGACCGCCACGGCCGCAAATCTGGAGGCCGTTCCAACCTCCGGAGCCCGCCGGGATTATCGGATCGGCGCTGCCATCAAGCCCAAGCAGGGAGAGTCCGCCTGCGGTGACACACTGGCCTCCTTTGAGACGGACGACGGCCTTTTGTGTCTGCTCCTCTCCGACGGTATGGGCAGCGGCGAGGCCGCCCGGCGGGAATCCGCCCTGACCTGCCGCCTGCTCCGCCAATTTCTGGAGGCGGGGGTGGAGGCGGAGGCCGCGCTGAACACCATGAACGCGGCCATGTCTCTCCGGGGCCAGGAGACCGGCAGCTTTTCCACCATTGATCTTCTGACGCTGCGTCTGGAAAGCGGGGAGGCCGCGCTTTACAAATACGGCGCAGCGCCCACGTACATCAAGCGTTTCGGAAGAGTGCGGCGAATCACCGGCGCCGCGCTGCCTGCGGGACTGAAGCCGGCCCCCGCCGGACCGGACGTGACGCATGTGAGTCTGGAGCCGGAGACCTTCGTCGTTCTCATCAGTGACGGCACCGCCGACAGCGGCCATGACGAGTGGCTTCAAAACCTGCTGGCGGGCTGGAGCGGTACGGACCCCCAGCAGCTAGCAAACCTGATTTTGCGCGAGTCGGAGAAGCAAAACAGCCTTGCCGACGACTGTGGTGTGCAGGTTTTGTACCTTCCGCCGGAGGAGACAAAAAAAGTGTGAACAGAAAAAGTCGGAGGCCTGACCCGGCCTCCGACTTTTTTTGAGCGGGCGGTTGCCAGACACCGAAAATCTTTTCCGACGCAGGGTATAATTTTTTCCTGCGGGTGTCAAAATGAGTCTGGATAATTTGCGGTCCCGGGTTGCGGGATCAGCGGAGAAAAGGAGTGGAACGCAATGGTCAAGGGAATTTCCAGGCGGGTTGTGGTCGTGGACTCGCCGGACAGAAAATATTTTGAGCAGGCAATTTTTATTGTGCGCAACGACGCGGCGGGAGAAGGCGTCTCAGCCCGGGAACTGGTGGAGGAAGCCCGTCGGGTGGCGCAGGAATACACCGGCGGCGCAGGGCTGCAAAAGCGGATTAACCAACTGCCCCCGGTGCTTTGGGCCCTGACCGGCGCGGGGGTTTGTGCTCTGGTGTGGCTGCTGGTGTCTGTGCTGTGACAGCGTAAGATCAAACGAGGTATTTTCGGTAATCCGAAAATACCTCGTTTCTGCGCGACGGAAAACAGTTCGCTGCCGCATAGTCATATTTGCCTGCGGCGGTTGGCACGGTTACAAAAATCAGATGTTGGGAACCAGCGGCTGCACCGTGTAGCTCAGTGTGGCAGGAGAGTGGGGATACTGCCGTGCAAAGGCCCGGATGATCCGATCGCAGACCATGCAGCTGTTCTCGTAATTGGCCTGAGGTAGCATCAAAATGTACTGGGAGACGCTGCATCGGGATACCACGTCACCCTTTCGGAGATTTTCCACGATCATATCCTGAAGATTGTCCATACAGCAGTCCAAACTGCGGCGGGACAGCGGCTTTGACTCGTCTCCAACGGCGGAAAGTAAGGCGATGTGAACAGCATCTCCGTTGCGGGCCACGGCGCGGGCTTCCGCCTGATAGATGATGCGGAAGAAGTCATAATCACACAGCAGCGCGCCGCTGGTGACACTGGTTTCCTCCAGCTGTTCCCGCAGAAGCCCCAGATTCATGGATCGCTCATTGACGGTACGGACGGCTTCCCGATAGATCGCTTTACTCTCATCGGCGGGCATGATCCCGAAATTGGCGTAGAGCAGTTCACTCATGGCCTCGTAAGTCTTGATGACGCCCTGCTGATCTTCCAGATCCAGCTGTGCCCGCATCAGAAACTGATACAGGCCCTCGTCATAAGGTTCCACAAGAACCGCCCGGTTGCACAGCACTACGATATCGGACTGACGCTGCTGTTCCCGCAGCAGAGGCAGAACGGAACGAAGTGTCCGCAGATAGAGATTGTGGAAGTAAGTACACTGGGGAACGACCCAAGGCTCGGACGACAGCCTCTGCAGAAAATCGCCCCGATAGAGTTCCAGCGCGTCCAGACACAGCTTCAGCTGTGCCGGCGGGTCCGTCTGCGCCGCAGCGGATTGGCACAGAGCCTCAAATTCCTCTACATCCACAGAAATGGAGATTGCTTCGTTCCAGGTATAGCTTCCCTCACGGCGGACGATCAGTGTATGGCCCGCGCCGTTGCCCAGTCCGTCCAGCATGGTGCGAACCCGGTGGAACATGGTCTTCAAGGCATTGACGGGATTCGTGGTTCCCTCGTCGCCCCACAGAAGGCCAAACAGTTCGCTTTGCGGAATGGAGTGGCTTCGGCAGCAGATCATATAGGCCAGCAGAAGCCATACCTTCCGAGAGCGATTGTCACTGTCTGTGATCTCCCGACCGTTCCAGGACAGCGAAAATCCTCCCAGCATTTGAATTTTCAGAATGGACGGATATTCATCCTCCACGCGGGACACCTCCTGTCAACAAATCTGACAGAGCTTCACAGACTTTGTAGTAGTAATATATGTGAAATATAGCACACCGCTGCTTTTTTTGCAACTGTTACCTTTACCGGGTTACCAAAATATTGAAAAATAGAATGAAAACACTGGAAAATACTTTACTTTTGTGACTGGCCCTGCTACAATTATGTTGAATAAAAGAGATGATGGGACTCGGCGGACGTTGGGAGTGATCGATCATGAAATGCGTAATCGAAAGATTAACCACGGTTTTGTTGGCGGCGGTTTTGCTGACGGGCTGTGGTGCGGGTGCCGGCATGCAGAGTGTGTCCGACTCCTCTTTTGCTGCCTCCGGCAGTGCCGGTGCAGAAACCGCAGCGGCGTTAGGCGGCGAGGCAACGGAAACGATGAACATCTTGGATGAGGCGACGGCGCTGGCGGCCTCGCCTTCGGCGGTGCCGCTGTCTATTACGCCGGTGGCCTCCGGAACGCTGGTGCAGAAAACCGACAAGGCGGTGATCGACTATTCCAATACCGCCGAGGGCTACATCATGGTCAAGTATACCGGCTCCACGACTGTGAAGCTGAAGGCGCAGGTGACCGGTCCCAGCGCCGTCACTTATACATACGATCTGACTGCGGGCAAGTGGGCGGTATTCTCCCTGTCCGACGGTAGTGGCAGCTATAAGGCCACTGTGTTTCAGAATGTCTCCGGTACCAAATATGCCACAGTCACCTCCGTGACCTTTACTGCGTCACTGGAAAACGAGTTTGCTCCGTTCCTGCTGCCCAACCAGTATGTGGATTACTCCAACGCCACGAAGAGCGTTGCCAAGGCCAAAGAGTTGATAGGGAAGAAGACCGAGACGCTGGATCAGGTGCAGGCGGTCTATGAATATGTGGTGAATAACCTGACTTATGATAAGCAAAAGGCGGCCACGGTGAAAAGCGGCTACCTCCCTGTACTGGATACGGTGCTGGCTCAAAAGAAAGGCATCTGTTTCGACTATGCCGCCCTGATGGCCGGAATGCTCCGCAGCCAGGGTGTTCCCTGCAAGCTGGTGGTGGGATATGCGGGCACCGCCTACCACGCCTGGATCAACGTCTACTCCGAGGAGACCGGCTGGGTCAACGGCGCGATTTACTTTGACGGCGTTTCCTGGAAGCTGATGGACCCTACCTTTGCCTCCAGCGGAAAGCAGAGCAAGGAGATCATGAGCTACATCGGCGACGGCTCTCACTACACGGCCAAGTATATCTATTAATCGGATTTTGCCGGGAAAAAACCTTTACTAATGAACTAAAAAACGTTAAAATGGGCTTGCAGATGCTGCGAGCCCATTTTTTTCATTTTTTGCTATTTAGAGGCGGATCGGGCTGCGGCGGGGACTTATCAATTTTTTGAAAACGGGGCTTTCATGATGAACAAACTTTCCAACGATCAGATATCAACCCTGTGTATGGAATTGGCACTGATGCTCCACGCGGGCATCAGCGCGGACGACGGACTCCATCTGATGTTGGAGGACCAGACTGCCGGTGGTGACCGGTCGGTGGTGGAATTTCTCTCCAAAGCCGTGGATGGGGGAACGCCGCTGGCCAAGGCCATGGAGGATTCCAGCGCGTTTCCCGCCTATGTGACGGGTTTGGTGGAGGTGGGCTTTCGCACCGGGCGGCTGGAGGAGGCGCTGGACGCTCTGTCAGGCTACTATAACGACCGCGCCCGGCTGGAGACGCAGGTGCGCAGCGCCCTGCTCTATCCCGCGCTGTTGATGCTGTTGATGGTGGTGGTGGTCGTGGTACTGCTGGCCAAGGTGCTGCCGGTGTTCGATCAGGTGTTCCGCTCTCTGGGTGGGTCCATGACCGGTGTGGCCGGAGGACTGCTTCAGGTGGGACTTTGGCTGGACGGTGCACTTCCGGCGCTGTGCGCTTTGCTGGCGCTGGCAGCGCTGACCATAGCGGCCTTTGCCGCGTCGGACTCTTTCCGGGACCGCTGTTTGCGGAGATGGAGAGTGAGACACGCCACCACAGGCATCACCGGTAAGCTGACCTCCGCCCGGATGGCGCAGGCGCTGTCCATGGGCCTCAGGTCCGGCCTTCCCATGGAGGAATCCCTGGACATGGCGGCGTCGCTGCTGGAGGATGTCCCCGCCGCCCAAAAGCGGTGTCAGGACTGTCGGGCGAAGCTGGAGGTTGGCGCGCCGCTGGCGGAGGCGCTGAAGGAGACCGGGACTTTTCCGCCGGTGTACTGCCGGATGCTGGCTCTGGGCGCCCGCAGCGGGTCTGCCGACACGGTGATGGAGGAAATTGCCCACCGCCTCTCCGATGACGGAGAAACAGCATTGCAGATACAGGTGGGCAGGGTGGAGCCGGTACTGACCATCGTGGGATCACTGCTGGTGGGAATCATCCTGCTTTCCGCCATGCTGCCGCTGCTGAATATCCTGTCGGCCATTGGGTGAGCGCATGACGGGTGAGAAAGCGAAATTTACCGCCGCTCTGCGGGTCCTGGCGGTTCCGGCGGCCATGGTGCTGGCTGCGCTGGCGCTGACAATGGCGGTTGCAAATTTGTCGGACGGCAGCACCGCCGAGGGCAGGGACCGGCTGGAGGACGCCGTGCGCCGCGCGGCGGTGACCTGCTATGCCAGCGAGGGAATTTATCCCCCAACGCTTGCATATCTGGAGGAGCACTACGGGGTGCAGGTGGACGAGAGCCGGTATACCGTGTTCTACGAGGCTTTCGCGGAAAATCTGATGCCGGATATCACGGTGGTGGAAAACGAGGGCGCATGAGAGGAAACGGAAAACAACATCATATAGACGCTCTGTTTGTGCTTTTGAGCTTCGGCGTATTCGCTGTGTGCGTACTGCTGGTGCTGTTGACGGGGGCGCAGACTTATCGCGCCCAGACCGACCGGGACCAGAAAAGCTGGGAGTGGCGCACCGGCGCGCAGTATGTGGCGGCGAAGCTCCGCCACGGGGATGAGGCGGGGGCCGTCTCCTTTTCCGGCGGGGACGGCAAGCAGTGGTACGACACGCTGAATTTGAAGGAGACCTACGACGGTCAGGAATACGTCACCGCCATTTATTATTACGACGGCTACATCCGCGAGCTGTTCACCGTGGAGGGCGGCGTATATGCGCCGGAGGACGGCGAACCGGTGCTGGAGGCCCGGGGTCTGCGATTCGGCTGGGACGGAAAGCTGGTGGAGGTGGCGTGTACCGACGCCAGTGGCGAGACAAACCAGACGTTTCTGTCCCTCCGCAGCGGAGAGGGGGCGGGCGCATGAGAGGCAAAGCCACTCTGGCGTTGATGGAGCAGCTGGTGATGGTGCTGGTGTTCGCTCTGGCGGCGGCCTTATGCGTACAGGCGTTCGCGGCGTCCAACCGGATGTCCGAAACCGCCGCCGCCCGGGACCGGGCGGTACAACTGGCCCAAAGCGCGGTGGAGATCATGAAAAGCCGCGGCGGAGACATGGCGCAGGCTCAGAGCGCCGCCATGGATCGGCTGGGCGGTCAACTGTCTCAGGGCGTCTGGTATATCCTCTACGACCGGGACTGGAACGAGGTATCGGACGATGCTGGGAAAGACGCCGTTTACCGTTTGGAGGCGCTGCCGGATTCCGATGCGGGGCAGCCGAAAGCGGAGATTCGGGTGTCCGTGGAGGACGGAGAGACATTGACCTCCCTCCCTGTGGCTTGGCAGGAGGTGGACAATCATGCGTGAGCGCGGGAAAGTCCGATTCTCTCCGCCGTTGGTGGGGGGCAGCTCCCTGCTGATCATTTTCGCTGTGCTGTGCCTGACGGTGCTGGCCATGCTGAGCCTCTCCACCGCTCAAAACAACGACCGGCTGAGCCGCGCGTCGGCGGAGAGCGTCACGGCCTATTATGCGGCGGATGCTCAGGCGGAGGAGATTTTGTCCCGTCTGCGCCGGGGTGAGACGCCCGACGGCGTGACGGTCGAAAAGGACGGCGCGGGTACTCTTTGTGAGTATGCCGTTCCCATTTCGCAGACTCAGGAGTTGTCCGTATCCGTGCGTCTGGAGGGAGCGGACTGGAAGGTTCTGTGCTGGAAGGCGGTCTCTACCGCCGACTGGACGCCGGACGACAGCATTAAGGTCTGGGACGGCGAGGCCGTCATGTTTTAAAGCAGCGCCGTACAATTTCTGATTGGGATTGCCCAGCGAAAGGAATAGGTAGACCTATGGAATTAAAGAATTTTTTAGAGAAAGCGGTGGGCGACGGGGCCTCGGATCTCTTTGTCGTTGCCGGCGGCCCGGTGTGTGAAAAGATGGAAGGGCACATCAGGCCCCTGACGGAGGGACGCGTTCTGTCGGACGTCACAGAGCGGCTGATCCGGGAGGTCTACCGGCTGGCGAACCGGGAGATAGAGCAGTTTTTAAAGACCGGAGACGACGACTTTTCCTTTGCGCTGTCGGGCCTGGCCCGGTTTCGGGTAAATACATACCGCCAGAGGGGCTCCATGGCTGCCGTGATTCGGGTGGTGTCCTTTGATATCCCGGATTACCGTGCTCTTGGTATACCGGAGAGCATTATGGCCATGGCGGAGGAGACTCACGGCCTCTTGATCGTCTCCGGAACCGCGGGCAGCGGCAAGTCCACCACGCAGGCGTGCCTCATCGACCGCATCAACCGGACCCGGGACGGCCACATCATCACGCTGGAGGACCCCATCGAATTTCTCCACCGGGACCAAAAGAGCATTGTCAGCCAGAGAGAAGTCACCATCGACACGGCGGATTACATCTCCGCCCTGCGGGCAAGCCTGCGGCAGGCTCCGGATGTGATTCTTCTGGGTGAGATGCGGGACAACGAAACCATCCGCACTGCCATGACCGCGGCGGAGACCGGGCATTTGGTCATCGCCACGCTGCACACAAAGGGTGCGGTGAACACCATCGACCGCATCGTGGACGCATTCCCCAGCCAGCAGCAGTCTCAGATTCGGACGCAGCTTTCCATGGTGCTGCGGGCGGTGGCGTCCCAGCAGCTGCTGCCCGGAACCGGCGGCGGGTTGGAACCGGCCTTTGAGCTGATGACCATGAACAGCGCCGTGCGCAGTATGATCCGGGACTGCAAGACCTATCAGATCGACAACGAAATGCGGACCGCCGGGGCGGAGAATATGTTTGCCATGGACCAGTCCGTTCTGAATCTGTTCCGGGACGGAAAGATCACACGGGAGACCGCCCTGGACTATGCGGATAACCCAGATCAGCTCAAGCGCAGGCTGGATGCGCAATAGGGCATGGAGGGAGCGGGGCTATGAAGAGAGTGCGTAAAATACTGATCGCTTTGCTGGCTGTTGTGTTTGTGGGCAGCGCAGCGGTTTTGATCCGGCAGCTGATCCAGTACCGGGAGGGGGCGGAAACCTATTCCGAGGCGGAGGAGCTGGCGGGTCTGCCGGACTTTTCGGAGGCGGAGGACGCGCCGTCTGCATCCTCCTCCGCGCCTGACGCTGCCTCATCCTCTTCGTCTGCCACTACCTCCGCACCCAAGACGGTGTACGTTGACCCCTACGCCGATGCCCTGGCCGACATGGACTTCTCCGCGTTGCGGGAGGTCAACGGCGATGTGCTGGGCTGGATTCTGATTCCCGGTACGAGGATCTCCTATCCGCTGGTACAGGGCACGGATAATCAGTATTACCTGACCCACACATGGAAAAAGTGGAATAGCGTGGTGGGGGCTGTTTTTCTGGAGTACAGCAACAGCCGGGATCTCTCCGACTTCAATACCATTATTTACGGGCACCGGATGAACGACGGGTCCATGTTTGCGGGGCTGAAATACTACAAGCAGAAGAGCTATTATAAAAGCCACCCCTGCGTTTACATCACCGACGACAGCGGCGCCCGGAAGTATGACATTTTTGCCGCCTACGAGGTCAGCACCCAGGGGGATACCTATCGCATCGGTCAGCAGGGCGACAGCACGAAGCAGGCGTATATCGACTACTGTCTGGCTCAGTCGCTTTACGACACCGGTGTGGTCCCAACGGTGAATGACAAGATCGTCACTCTCTCCACCTGTACTGGCAACGGCCACGCCACCCGCTGGGTGGTTCAGGCACGGCTGCAAGGTGCGGCGGAGGAACCCCCTGCGGAGACTGTTCCCAACTCATCTGCGGAGACATCTGCGGAGCCGGACACCTCCGCTGTGGCGGAAAGCACGGATACCGGAGCGGTTTCCGCTCAGCCGGATAGCGGCGCGTCCTCTTCCGAACAGGGACCGGATGGGGCGGTCCCCGCGTCCTCCGAAACCGACGTGGCCCCATGAGGAAAAACGCAGTGTCCCGCGAACGAGATTCTTCGTTTGCGGGACACTTTTCACAAAAATGTAATTATTACGACGGATTCTCCGCTTTAACGGGACGGGTTCCCACATGGGGCAGCAGCTTGGGACTGAGGATGCCCACCACGAGAATTTTCACCATGTCGCCGGGCAGGAAGGGAATCATACCCGCCATCAGAATGGCTCCTGTGCTCATACTCTTGCCCATATAGACGTTCAGAATGACTGCCATGTAGGGAAGGCCCACCGCGTATAAAACAGCCAGTCCCGCCAGAGCTGCCGGAATGATGCGCTTCAGAGACCGGCTGCCCGCCGCCAGCTTGCCAATCACCCATGCGGCGGGAATCAGACCAATCAAAAAGCCGCAAGTGGGGTAGAGGAAGTACCCAAAGCCGCCGCCGGCGGTAAAGATGGGCAGACCCAGCAGTCCCAGCGCCACATAGACCAGTTGGCTGAGGGCGCCGTATCTGGCTCCCAACAGGACCCCGGCTAGAGCGGTGAAAAAGAATTGAAGCGTGATGGCGGAATAGAGAAACGGGATCTTGATGAACGCCCCCACAGCGGTCAGCGCCGCAAACAGAGCGGTCAGAATCAGCATTTTTGTTTTCATGGCGCCTCCCAATGTAAACCTAAAAATGTTAGATGGTTTACATTAGGATACCATATTTTTTTTAATTGTCAACCATGTTTTTAAACAGGTTTACAATTTCGGGCAGGTTTACAAAGTGGGTAGAATATGGTATGCTGACAGAGAATTTGCGGAAGGAGGCGGACCTCATGAGCCGTCAAAAGGTACTGGAGCTACTGAAGAGCCGCCCGACGGATTACCTCTCTGGGGAGGAGATCGCGGAGCGGCTTGGGCTGAGTCGGGCGGCTGTTTGGAAGGCGGTGGATGCCCTGCGAAAAGAGGGCTATACCATCGAGGCCCGGACCAGTCTGGGATACCGGCTCACCGCATCCCCGGATGCGCTGACGGAAAAGGAAATACGGGGTTTCCTGGGTGAGACGGTGTTGGTTGGGAAAAAGCTTGTCTGCCTTGAGAGCGTCGATTCCACCAATACCTATTTAAAAAAACAGGCCCTGACCGGAATGCCGGACGGCACAGTGGTCACGGCGGACTGCCAAACCGGCGGACGGGGCCGTATGGATCGGGAGTTCCGGAACCCAAGTGGAAAGTTGGTGGCGCTGTCTGCACTTCTGCGGCCCGAGGTGCCGCTGGACCGTTTGACCTGCGTCACAGCCCAGACCGCGGTGGCCCTATGCGGCGCGGTGGAGGAGGTCTGCGGTATTCGGCCGCAGATCAAGTGGACCAACGATCTGGTGATCGGCCGGAAAAAGCTCTGCGGCATCCTGACGGAGATGGCGCTGGAGGGAGAGAGTGGCCGACTTCAGTATCTGGTGATCGGAATGGGAATCAACGTTCACCAGACGCGGGAGGACTTCGGGCCGGAGCTTGGGGAGATTGCCGTCTCGCTGGATATGGTTTTGGACAAACCTGTCTCCCGTCCAGCGCTGGCCGCGGCGGAGATCCGGGCAATGGACCGGCTGTACGCGGACATCTGCCGGGGAGATACCCGGCGGTACCTGGACGACTATCGGCGGGACTGCGTAACGCTTGGCAAGACCGTGCAGCTGGTCTCCGCCGACGGGAGACGGGAGACGGCGCGGGCGCTGGATATCGACGATGAGTTCGGGCTGGTTGTGAGACTGGAGGACGGGTCGGAGCGGACTGTCCGCACTGGAGAAGTCTCCGTCAGAGGTATGTACGGATACGTTGACTGACGTTGAAACTTTTTTCGGAGGCGGCGGCGGGGACGAAAGCGGGGACCGCTGAAAACCCGGCGGCAAAGACTGGAAAATGAAAGAGGAGACCGAATTGAAGAAGTATTGGGAGCTGTTTATCACCTTTGCGAAAATCGGGGTGATGACCTTCGGCGGAGGAATGGCAATGCTGCCGATCTTGCAGCGGGAGGTGATGGAGAACAAGCACTGGACCAGCGAGGAGGAACTGGCGGACTACTTTGCCATCGGCCAGTGCACGCCCGGCATCATCGCGGTGAACACCGCTACCTTCGTGGGCCAAAAGCTCTATGGTGCGCTGGGCGGAGTGGTGGCAACCATAGGAGTGGTGTTCCCGTCGCTGATCATTATTTCAATTTTGGCGGGCCTCATTAACAACTTCTCCGATCTCGCGTGGGTGCGGAACGCCTTTGCGGGGATTCAGGTGTGCGTGTGTATCCTGATTCTCAACGCGGTGGTGAAGCTGTTAAAAAAGTCCGTGGTGGACAAACGGACGCTGGTGATCTTTCTGCTGGTGCTGGCGGGCGGCTGTGCGCTGAACGTGTCGCCGGTAGTGTTCGTGGTGCTCTCCGCGCTGGCGGGCATCGTGCTCAAGCAGCTGGAGGTGAAAAAAGCATGATTTATCTTCAGCTTTTCTGGGAGTTTTTCAAAACCGGACTCTTCGCCGTGGGCGGCGGAATGGCGACGCTGCCGTTTCTGGCCCACATCGGGCAGTCCACCGGCTGGTATACGCAGTCGCAGCTGATGAACATGCTGGCGGTGTCCGAGTCCACACCGGGACCAATCGGTATCAACATGGCGACCTATGTGGGGTTCACGGTGGCCGGCATTCCGGGAGCGGTGATCGCCACCGTTGGTGAGGTAACGCCCTCCATTGTGATCATTTTGATTATCGCGGCGATTTTGCAGCAATTCCGACACAATAAATATGTGGAATTTGCGTTCTACGGGCTGCGTCCCGCGTCCACCGGGCTGATCGGCGCGGCCTGTGCGGGCGTGATCGTGGAGACGCTGGTAAATACCGACGCCGTGTCGGCGGCAGGTGTGAATTGGGCCGGCCTATTCAACTGGCGGGGACTGATTCTGGCGGGTATTCTGTTGGTGTTCACCAATTGGGTAAAGCCGACAAAGCGGTGGCATCCCATTATATTTATCGGAGTTGCCGCTGTCGTCGGAGTCGTGTTCCGTTTTGGCGGGGCGTGAGTGCCTGCATACTGCGTGATCCAAAAAAAGGGCGCCGTCGTTCAAAAGACGACGACGCCCTTTTAAGTATCCTTACCATGCGGAGTGAAAATAGACCCAGATTCCTGCGACGACGATTATCTGCAAAAGTAAAATGGCCGGAACGCCAAAGCGAAACGTCTTGTGCAGCGTCTTGTGGTGAAAGACCTTCATGCCAAGGAGCGCACCCACGCTGCCCCCTGCGGCGCTGAGCAGAAACAGAGTCTTTTCCGGCACCCGCCGGACGGACTCGTGATGCTCCTTCCGTTTTGCCTTCCACTTATCAATGCCAAAGACCAGAAGCGTGATGAAATTGATGACCAGCAGCCACGCGGCCAAAAGCCCCCATGGAGAACCCACGAAGGCCAGCAGTGCATCTCCAATGGCCTTCGGCTGTATGTTGAAATTTGTTTGCATGACAACCTCCTGAAATGAGCTGGCCGGTTTCCCGGCCAGCTCATTTTATCAGAGGATTCAGTTCTTTGCAAGAGCGCACAGCGAAATTGCGGTCTTCGCCGCCAGCCGTGCATTGTTGTACACCAGCTGGATGTTGCTATCCAGAGAATCGCCGCCGGTGAGATCCTTGATCTTGGCCAGCAGGAAGGGAGTGGTTTCCTTGCCGTGGATGCCCTGTCTTTTCGCGTCCTCAATGGCCTCACTGATGGCCTTGTTGATAATGTCCGCATCCATGGAGTATTCCTCGGGAATGGGATTTGTCACCAGCATCCCGCCGCCAAGGCCCATCTCCTGCTTGACATGGAACGCTCTTGCCAACTCCTCTGGAGTGTCCAGTTCATAATCCACCTTGAAGCCGGACTTCCGGGTGTAGAACGCGGGAAGTTCCTCCGTGCCGTAGCCGATGACGGGGATGCCGTGGGTTTCCAGATACTCCAAAGTCAGCCCCAGGTCCAGAATGGACTTGGCCCCGGCGCAGATGACCATGACGGGGGTATGGGCCAGCTCCTCCAGGTCGGCGGAGATGTCCATGGTGGTTTCCGCGCCCCGGTGCACGCCACCGATACCGCCGGTGGCAAAGACGGAGATGCCAGCGAGGTGTGCGATAATCATGGTGGTGGTAACGGTGCAGGCGCCATCCCGGCCCTGCGACACCAGAACCGGCAGATCCCGGCGGCTGGCCTTGGGAACGGCGTGGCCGGTCCTGCCCAGATAGTCGATCTCATCTCTGGAAAGGCCTGCCTTCAGGCGTCCCTTGATGATGGCAATGGTGGCGGGGACGGCCCCGCTGTCCCGGATGATTTTTTCCACGTTCAGCGCTGTCTCCACATTCTGGGGATAGGGCATGCCGTGGGAGATGATGGTGGATTCCAGAGCCACAACGGGTTTGCCCGCGTCCAGAGCGGAACGCACTTCGGGGGCAACATCCAGATATTTGTTCAGCATAATGATTCCTCCATGTATTGTTTTTTTAAAACATAACAGATTGTTTTACAGAGTAAGGAGCCGCACGTCATAAAAAGGGCGATCAGAGCATCTTGACCGTTTCGACACGGCGGAGCAGTTCGTCCTCCCGCATTGCCGGATTGATGGTTTCGCCGCTCTCCATGGCGATGGATGCCGCAGCCAGTCCCATCCGGGCAGTATTCGCCAAATCCGTACCCCGCAGGTATGCATAGATGATGGCGGCCATAAATGCGTCGCCGCAGCCAGTGGTATTCACCATGGTTCCGGGAATGACCGGCAGATGGATTGCCCGTTCATGATCGGCGGCAAAAACGCCGTCGCTCCCCAAGGAGATAAACACCCGCCGCAATCCGGTTTCCAGCAGCTTTTCCGCCGCCAGATGCAAGCTCTTTTTGTCACGGATCTTCACGCCGGAAAGCAGCTCCGCCTCGATGCGGTTGGGCTTCAGAGTGTGGAGCTTTCCCAAAATGGGCCGGAGTTTTTCCGCTTTCACCGTGGAGACCGGGTCGCAAAAAATGGGGGCCGTGCAGTGGTCTGCCAGATAGCGAAGCGTCTCTGCCGGAGGATTCGTGTCTGCCGCCACCACCTGCGCCCCGTCCAGAAGCTTTTGTCTCTGAGCCAGAAACTGAGGCGTCAGGCGCCTGTAAATATCCATGTCGTTGACGGCCAGGGACATGTCGCCCTGTTCGTCGGTGATGAACAGATAGGTGGACGTGTGCTCATCCGGTAGGAAAGGGGATTGGGACACGTCGATGCCAAGCTCCGCACAGCTTGCGGCGATCTTCTGCGCATTCAGATCGTCGCCAAATACCGTCAGCAGCCGCACATCCAGTCCCAGGAGGGCCATGTTATGGGCAATGTTGCGCCCAACCCCGCCAAGGCTCATGCGAACCCGGCCGGGATTGGAGTCGTGAGCCACCGGCGTCTCCGCCGGCCAGCCGCCGATGTCCATGTTCACGCCGCCCACCACCGCCACGTAGGGCGCGGTGCGGACAATGTAACCCTTTCCGGCAATGCAGCCCTTTTTCATCAGGTTGGAGATGTGTACCGCCACACTGGACCGGGTAATGCCCGCCTTTTCAGCCAACTCCTGCTGGGAGATCAGGGGGTTTTCCTTGATCCAGTTTAGAAGCTGGCGTTCGCGCTGTGTCATGGTGTCACCTTCTAAACATTTTTATATTTCATAATCACATGTTTATTTTACGCGTTTTGAGCAATTTGTCAATAGGGGAAATCCGCTTTATTCCATGCAAAAAATCCCGGATGGGGAACCGATCGGTTTTCAGTTCCGTCCAAACAGAAAAGGAGGCTGATTCGGATGAAAGAGAAGAGAGTACTCCCGCTGATTTTCACCCTGTGCCTGACGCTGACGTCCTGCGGGCAAACGGCCGCAGGCGGAGGAATATCCGCTGCACCGCCGGTCGGCGCGGACCCGGATTCTTCCAAGGGGCAGTCCGCCGGAACAGTCATGTCCTGCCGCATTGTGGACGGGGCGGAGGACGGCAATCTGCTGCTGGCGGAACTGGATGGAGTGGAGAGCGGCGTGTACACGCTGACGGTGGGGGACATTCCGGTGGCGGTGGACGGAGAGAAATCCTCTGCCGCCGATCTGACCGACGGCATGACGGTGGAGGTGAATTACTCGGGCACCGTGCTGGAGACCTATCCCGCTCAGTTTGCAAACGTTTCGTCCCTCCGGGCGCAGACGCCTCCGGGCGGCGGGTATGCCGACCTGTGCGGACTCTGGTTCAAGGTGCTGGACGACCTGTGGAGCACGGACCCGGGGCTGAACGGGATGGAGGGCGGCGGCACGGTACCCTATGTTGGCGTGGACCTGAGCCGGGCGCCCGGAGACCTGTCGGCGGCGGAGAAGGCCGCCGTCGCATGGCGTTTTGGCCAACTTCACGGCGCCGCACCTCTGAGCGGAACCTTCGATGAGCTGGCAAAGCAGGGCTATATTGACCGGGCGGAACTCTCCTGGAAAGACGGCGTCCTCTTTTCCATCGCAGAGAATCACAGTCATGACGATGAGCGTTACAGTCTGCCGGTGCTTCAGTTCGATGCGGAGAAGTGGCGCGGAGGTGACGGTGCGTATTTCTTTTCCGACTGCATGTGTGTCTGGCCGGAAAACGGAGTCTGGTCGGACTATGCCGTGGGAAGCGAGGCTGTTTCCTGACCGTGCGGCTCTCCAAAATGGTGGAATCCCGGTGGAATGCGCTGCATTTGGCCGGGATTCCTTGTTGCACGAAGGGAACGACCATGTTATAATAAGCTCTGTATTATATCTGCATTGCAATTGCGGTTCCGGGCTGGATCTGAGTAAAATAGGAGAGAGAGCATGACCACCAGAGAGTTTCAAAAGCATTCCATTCTGCAAATTTTTATAAGCTACTTCAAGCCCCACCGGCGGCTTTTCTTTTTGGACATCGCCTGTGCGCTGGTGATGTCGCTGATTGACCTGGCGTTTCCGTTCGTCTCCCGGTGGTGTATGAATACGCTGCTGCCGGCAAACGCATGGCAGGCGTTTTTCGGAGTCATGGCCGTCGTGGTGGCGGCGTTTACTCTCCGGGCGGGACTGAGCTACGTGATCTGCTATTATGGCCACACGTTCGGCATTCTGGTGGAGGCGGATATCCGCCGGGACCTCTTTCACCACATGCAGGATCTGAGCTTTGGGTACTACGATAAAAACCGCACAGGCCAACTGATGAGCCGTCTCACCGCGGACCTTTTCGATATTACGGAGCTGGCCCACCACGGACCGGAGGACCTGTTCATTTCCGCAGTTACCATCATCGGTTCCCTTGCGGTGATGTTCTCCATCCAGTGGCGGCTGGCCATTGTGATTGCCCTGATCCTGCCGGTGTTTTTTACCGTGGTCTGGAGCTGCCGAAGGTCCATGGGAGAGGCCTCCGACGCGGTGAAGCGGAAGACCGCCGCCATCAACTCGGACATTGAGTCCGGCCTTTCCGGCATTCGGACTGCCAAGGCCTTTGCCAACGAGCAGGCGGAGCTGCACAAGTTCGACCGCTCCAACGAGACCTTCAAGACCTCCAAGCGGATGTTTCACAAGGCCATGGGCCGGTTCAACGCCGCCATGGAGTTCTTTCTGTGCATATTGCAGGCGGCGGTAATCGCCGTGGGCGGCTGGCTCATCATGCAGGGGCGGATGAATGCCATTGACCTCATCACCTTCAGCCTGTATATCACGACGTTTGTCAGCCCCATCCGAAAGCTCTCCTCTTTCATGGAGCTGTTTGCCAACGGTACGGCGGGCCTGAAGCGGTTCGTGGAGCTGATGCGCATTGAGCCGGAGCTGCGGGACGCCCCCGATGCCGAAGATCTTCAACGGGTGGACGGACGCATCGACCTGGATCATGTGGACTTTGCCTACCGGGACGGGCTGCCGGTGCTGCATGATGTCGATCTGCATATCCGCCCCGGTGAAACCGTGGCGGTGGTTGGCCCCTCCGGCGGCGGAAAATCCACGCTTTGTCAGCTGATTCCCCGGTTTTACGACGTGTCCGAGGGTTGCGTGAAGCTGGACGGAAAAGATGTGCGCCATGTGACCCAGCGCTCACTGCGGCGAAACGTGGGCGTTGTGCAGCAGGAGGTGTTCCTGTTTGCCGCAAGCGTCCTGGAGAACATCCGCTACGGACGGCCGGATGCCACGGAGGAGGAGATTTTCAAGGCCGCGAAGGAAGCGGAGATCTATGACGATATCTGCGCTCTGCCGGAGGGGTTTGATACTTATGTGGGGGAGCGGGGCACCCTTCTCTCCGGGGGGCAGAAACAGCGCATCTCCATCGCCCGCATCTTTTTGAAGGACCCGCCGGTGCTGATTTTAGACGAGGCGACCTCCGCTCTGGACAGTGTGACAGAGGCTAAAATTCAGTCCGCCTTTGACCGTCTGGCCAAGGACCGCACCACCCTGATCATTGCCCACCGGCTTTCCACCGTCCACGGCGCGGATCGGATTCTGGTAGTGGAGAGCGGCGAAATTGTGGAGCAGGGACCCCACAAGGAGCTGCTGGCGAAAAACGGAGCCTATGCGGCGCTTTACCGCACACAGGAGTTACAGCATGGATAAAACGAAGCTGCTGGACAGGGTGGCAAAAAGCGGCGAGGAGCGGCTGACCCTGGCCAGGGTTCTGGACCGGCTTGAGCAGGCCCGGAACCGCAACATTCCCGCCGCGACAGATTTTCTCTCACCTCAGGAGCAGACTTCCGCGGAGATACTTTTGCATCTGGCGGGAGTCGGCGGGACGGAGTATGTGACTCTGGGTGGCTACGAGGGCGCGGAGCGGAAGATGATCCTGTTCCTGCCGGACTGGCTGGATGTGCAGAACGCGGCGGAGCAGAGTCCCCTCCGATGCCTGCGGGCAAAGTACCGCCCGGAGTACGACCTCAGCCACCGGGACATTCTGGGCAGTCTCATGGGCATGGGCATTACCCGGGAAAAGACCGGAGACATTCTGGTGGGCAAGGAGTCCTGCGACCTGATCGTACTGGAGAGCGTGGCGGACTTTCTATTGCAGAGCTGGGACCAGGCGGGACGGGCGAAGCTGAGCGTTTCCGCCATTGAGATGACGGAGCTGTCCGCACCGGAGGAGACCTGCGAGGAAGTACGGGACACGGTGATGAGCCTCCGGCTGGACGCCGTGGCGGCCACCGGGTTCAAGATGGCCCGGGGAAAGGCTTCGTCGCTGATTGAGAGCGGCAAGGTGCAGGTAAATTGGCAGGACTGTACAAAACCGGACAGACTGCTGGGTGAGGGAGACACCGTCACCACCCGGGGCCTTGGAAAGTTCAAGGTGGCGGAGGTTGGCGGCGTGACGAAAAAGGGACGGACCTCCATTGTCATCAAACGCTATGTGTAAGGTGTTCGCGCGGGAACGCGCGGATGCCTGAGAGGGAGGAAACAACATGGAACAAAAGCGGATCGACCGGATCAACGAGCTGGCCCGCAAGGCCAAAACGCCGGAGGGCCTGACTGAGCGGGAGACGGCGGAACGCGCAGCCCTGCGCCGGGAGTACGTAGATGCCGTATTGGGAAATTTACAGGGACAGCTGGACAGCACATACATCCAGCGGCCCGACGGTTCCAGAGAAAAACTGAGGAAGAAAGAGGAGTGAGAGCGATGGCTTGCGGAAATCAAAGCCATGAGGGCGGCTGGGGGTCCTGGGCGCTGATAGTGTTCCTGTTCGCCATCGGTATCTGGCCTGTGGCGCTGTTTTTGCTGTTTGCCAAACTGTTTGGAAACGACAACAAGAACAGGCAGGACTATACGGCCCCTCCGCCTTTACAGGTGGATTACTCCGCAGAGCAGTCGTATACCGCCCGGGATGCGAGAGATGCCGCCCGGGACGCCGTCCGAGATGCCCGGCATGCTGCCCACGACGCTGCCCGGACTGTCCGGCATGCTGCCAGAGACGCCGCGCGGGACACCCGGTATGCCGCCGACAGCCGCGCCAGAACCGCTGCGCAGAACATGGTGAGGTCACCGGCCACCAAAAAGTCCAACGCCCGGAAGATGAAGGTCATCGGCCTGGTGGTCATGGCTATGGGATTTCTGGCTGCCACCAATCCGGCTGACATGGTGTTTTCCGGTTATATTGCGGGAAATCTTTGGGATTTTTTGGAATACCTGGCCATTGCGGTGGGCGGCTTGGGTATGTTCTGCGGCGGGCTGAAAATGGACGCCAACATGCACCGCTACGCCCGCTATCTGGCGGTCATGGGAGAGACGGAGGCCGTCTCCTTCACGGCGCTGAGCCGAAAGCTGGGCTGGACGGAAAAGCGCGTGGAAAAGGACCTAGAAAAGATGATCGACCGGGGATATTTCGGAGGTCAGGCATATCTAGACCGGAGCCTGGGCTACTTCTTCCGCAGCAGTCAGGCGGACGCGGAGCTGAAAAAACAGCGGGAAGCTCAGTCCGCCGCTCAAGAGCCGCCCAAGGAGGCGGAGGAGGGCTACTCCGGCATCCTGCGGAATATCCGCCGGGCCAATGACCGAATCGCCGATCCGGTGTTGACCGCGAAGATTGATCGGCTGGAGGACATCACCGCCCGCATCTTCCGAGCGGTGGAGGAGGATCCTAAAAAGCGCAGCCGCATTGATACGTTCCTGAACTATTATCTGCCCACCACGCAAAAGCTTCTGGACGCCTATGCGGAGTTTGACGCCGCGGGCGTGGAGGGCGAAAATCTGCGCCAGGCAAAGCAGAGAATCGAGAAGACCATGGATTCCATCGTGGAGGGATTCGAACATCAGTTGGACGAGCTGTATAAAACCGACGCCATGGATGTGGACAGCGACATCCGGGTGATGGAAACCATGCTTCACCGGGATACCGCCAGCGTTGAGAAGGATTTCGGCCTTGGCGGATCGGCGCAGACGGCCCCCAAGTCCACCGGGGCGGGCGATGTGGATCTGGGAGGCACAGCGGCTCAGGTGCGGGAGGAATAGGACGCCCAGCCGGAACGTCTGGACGTTAATAATACGAAGATGAAGAAAATCAATGATGCAGAAGGAAACAGGGCGGCAGAGATTATTTCTCTGCCGCCCTGTTTCCTATGTACAGCCCCAAAATCAGCCTAAGATCAGCGCGATGACCAGACCCAGCAGAGCACCGAACGCAACCTGAAGAGGAGTATGTCCCAGAAATTCCTTCATCTTTATATCGCTTTCAAGGTCGCTGCTAAACAATTCCAGCAGCTCATTGAGCGCTTTGGCGTGTTTCCCAGCCTCCAAGCGGACGCCCATGGCGTCATGCATGACGATAATTGCAAGGATCGCCGCCACGGCGAACGCCGCCGAGTCCAGGCCGCATTCCATCCCGGCGGTGACCGCCATCGCCGTCACCGTTGCGGAGTGTCCGCTGGGCATTCCACCGTCTCCGCACAGACGGCGAATGTCCAGCTTCCGATTCATAAGAGCATAGATAATCATCTTTAGGACCTGTGCGATAATCCAGGCGATCATGGCGTTGACCAAAATGTGGTTTTTCCATAGACTCATGTTGCGTCGATGCCTCCTGTCGTGTCGGACTTGGCTTCTATGGAATGCGCGCGCTGCGCGGCAATTGCTGGTACGATTGTATGATGAGTTCATGCCGCCTTTTCGGCGGCTGCACAGAGGCGGGGATACAGCCGCTCTATGTTTATTATAGCACATTCTGGACGAAACGGCCAGTTTTTTGCCGAATTGCGTGCTTTTCTTCGTGCTCGCTCCTGCTTATGACGATCTGCCGATTCTCACCCGCGATTGGACGGAGACATGGAGGGACTTCATATCAGCCGCTATTGACAGGACGGTGGCGCCGTCACGCTGAGAAATAAGATAATCTATGCATACAGGCTCCCGGAACATGCGTGGATGGCCTATGAAACGGGAAACGGCATGACCGCAGGCCATGCCGTTTCCTAAAAAACAAGTTTAACTTACGATTCCTCGTCGGTGCGGGTCACTTTTCATGGCCGGCTGTTCAGCCCTCTTTTTTGGCGACCAGCGCTTTTTGCAGCCAATCCTTGCCATCCACGAAGCGGGCCACCACATAGCTGATCACATAGTCTCCGGCGGAGTTGACCATGGTGGCGGGAGGGTCCACCAGATTGCCGATGGTAATGGCGATGGGATAGGCCAACTCCATCTGAGAGGGGAAGAACACGGAGCACATGATGAACTCGCCGATGTAGCCGCCGCCGGGGATGCCGCTCATTCCCACGGAGGACAAAACCGCCACCAGAATCACCTTCACGAAGGTGCCGGCGCCATCAAAGGGAATGCCGAATACGCCGAACAGGAACGCAATTTTCAGCGCGCAGGAGAAACACGAGCCGTCCATGTGCATCGTGGCGCCCAGAGGCACCACGATTTCACTGACGTCCTTGGGAATGCCGGTTTCCTCCGCCACCTCCATGTTGGTGGGGATGGTGGCAACGGATGAGCAGGTGCCAAGGCTGGTGACGGCGGGCCGCAGGATGTGCTTGAACATCACTTTTACAGCGCCCTTGCCGCCGCCGAAGCGGGCGAACAGGGGGAACGCGGTGATTACATAGATGAAGCACAGGGGATAGTAGACGATCAACGCCCGGCCATAGTCCTTGGCGATGCCGGAGCCATAGGTTGCCACCAGATCGGCGAAGAAGCCGAAGAACGCGATGGGAGCGTAGTAGGTGATGATCTTGACGACCTTCATCATGCAGTTGGACAGGTCGTTCAGGAACTTTCCCACCATGCAGTCGGGGCCGCCGTTCATGTTTACGCCGAACCCAAAAATAATGGAGAACACGATCAGAGGCAGCATGGCCCGGCGGCTCAGCAGACCTACAAAGTCCTCGGCGGTAAGGAAGCTGACGATCAACTCCGCCACGGTCTTCTGCTCATCCACCGTACCGGCGGGAATATTCTGCCACGGGGTCAGCACGGGGGGGATCAGTTTCATCAGCACGATCATAATGACGGCAGCGATAGCTCCTGTGACCACGAAGGTGACGATGGTGGTACCCATAATCTTGCCGGCCCGCTTCGCGCTTTTCATGTTGGCCACAGCACCAGAGATGGATGCGAACACCATGGGGACCACGATACAGAACATCAGGTTGATAAAGATCTGACCCAGGGGCTTCAAAACGGAGGCACCCGCTGAGATCACGTTGCCGTCTGCGTCCTTCACATTGGGGAACATAGCGCCGACGACGCAGCCGAGCAAGATACCGCAGATCATGCAGATCAAAAGGCCATAGCTGCTCCAGACAGAGGCTTTTTTGTTCATAAATCTCCAATCCTCTCTTTCACACACAATAGGGGACAATTTATTTTGCGGGGCGAAGCTCCTCGTCGGTAATTTCGCCTTTGCAAACGATGTTGGTGGGCCCCGTCAGATACAGAGCCGCGATATGGGAGCCGTCCCGCTCCGCGTCCACGATGAGCCGCCCGCCGGTCATATCGACCTTCACGCCCTGGCCGGAGACCTTGCCCTGAAGGGTCAGGACGGTGACGACGGAGCCGGTGCCGGTGCCGCAGGCATAGGTGAAATCCTCCACGCCCCGTTCAAAGGTCCGCTCATAGACGGTATCCTCGCCGATGATCTCATAGAAATTCACGTTGGCCCCCTTGGGGAAAGAGGGATGATGACGCATGGCGCGGCCCAACTCCCGCAGCTCGCCCAGGTCCGCGTTCCGCAGATCCCGGTAGGGGATCACGGCGTGGGGCAGGCCGGGTTCCCCAGCTCCACATAGGCGCAGGGATATCGGACACCGCCCACCTCAATGGGGTGCTCCAGCTGGACGGTGGAGGGGTCGTTCAGCCGGATGCGGTAAAGCCTCCGGTCCATGCGCTTGCCGGTGATGATGCCCGCCGTGGTCTCCACGGTTTGGGTTTCTCCGGCAAGGCCGGTTTCATAGCCGTATCGGCAGATGCACCGGGCGCCGTTGCCGCACATTTCACCAACCGACCCGTCGGAGTTGTAGAACAGCATTTTGTAATCTCCGCCCTGATCGGGGGTATCAATCACCATGAAGCCGTCCGCTCCAATGGACAGATGCCGTTCACACAGCGTCCTTGCCATCTCCGGGAACACCTCCGGCGGCAGATGTTCCTCCAGATTATTCAGAACAATGAAGTCATTGCCCGCGCCGTTCATTTTCCAAAATCGCATCAGCGGCGGACCCCCTCTCAAATTTTCTTGCTCTATTATATCAGCAGATAACCCGCAATTACACTGGAGAATGTGCTAAAATCCATGCAAAAAGTGCGGCCTTCTTTGAACAATAGGAGAAAAAAGGAAAAATGAAAACGGAACTGCCGAAAACGGTGGATTCCGCTGTGAAGCCGGACGCTGCAAGTTTGTGGAAGGTAAAAATCTTCAGGCTGCAAAAAGGTCCCAAAGGACTTTTTTGCAGCCTGAAGATTGGGATACGTTAGGCTTCCTGAATGGCGGAGACAGGGCAGGAGTCAATGGCTGACTTTACCTTGTCGTCGGGGCCGTCGGCAGTGGCTTCAGCCTTGCCATCCTCATTCCACTTGAACACCTCAGGTACGGAATCGACGCACAGGCCGCAGCTGATGCAGGTGTCCGGATCCACATGAGCACGCATAAAATCCCTTCCTTTCCGTTTTTCGGCGGAAAAACCGCCGTGGCTAGTATGCCCGGCTTGGGTAATTCCTTTCCCGGGCAACTTATGCGGACTAATACGCTCAGGCGTGGGCCACGGGACGTCGGGCACGAACAGGCCCCGGCTTTCGTCCAGACACTTCCTCCAGAGTCTGATAGGGTAGACCCTCCAACTCGTAGATCGTCCGCAGTACCCGGCCCATGGCGGCGATGCTGCGACTGCGGGACACTTCCAGCCCGCCAGCGGCGGGCGAGGGAAGGCTGCCGTTTAGAAGGCCGGAGACCTTCCGCAAAAAGTCCCAATTGTCCTTGGCCTTACAGACGGAGACACCGTCTGTAAGCCAGTCCCGGTATACCGGGATGTCCCGTACGACCGTGGGGATTCCACAGGCCAGAGCCTCCAGAACCACAATGCCCTCTGTCTCCTCATGGCTCATAAAGGCAAATACGTCGCACCCGCAGTAGGCGTCCCGCAGCTCCTCCCGGCCCACATAACCCGGAAAAACCAGATTGGACGGAGCGTCGGCAATGGCTTGCCGTATCTCGTGAGGCACCAGGTCCAGATTGGTATAGCCGAACCAGAAGAAACGGACGTCCGGCAGCTTCTGGGCCATGTCCACAAATTCCACAAGACCCTTGCGGGCGATATAGTGCCCTACGGAAAGAACAGCCTTTTCCTGCTCCCTGACACCGTACTTTTCCCGGAATACCTTGCGGCGGGCAAGAGAGGGGGTGAAGAAATCCGTATCCACACCGTTACTCAGAGCATAGATCGGGCGGCGGATGCCGTAGCTCTCCAGAAGCTGCTTGGAATAGGGGGTGGGGGTGATGATCACGTCGCCCCGCTCATAGCAGAATTTGATCCACCGGCGGAACAGCGGCGCCAGAAGGTTTGACCCCTTGAAAGAGTTGCGGAAGTCCTCCTCGGTGGAATGACCGTAGTATACTACCTTTTTTCCCGCCAGGTGGGCGCGGAAAGCGGCCAGCGGCGCGTCGGGCAAAACGGTGTTGATATGAACTGTCCGGGCCTCCGGAACAAAGCACTCCGTGGAGGCGATATCCGCGCCGGACAGCATTTCCTTTTGATGAAGCACAGCCTGTCCCACACCGCTGCGGCGGACCAGAGACAGAGAACCGGCATATAATTGAACACTCATGGTAGATTTCCTCCTTTTCAGAGCGCAGCAAACCGGGTGGGCCAGAGAACCCACTCTGAGCTGCAATTTTTGGCTTCAACCGTCCCGGCAGACAGGCGGCATTTACAGGAGTGCCGCCGCATGCTGGAACACCACGTTCAGCCCCAGCGAGTACAGCGCGATGGCGGCGGGCTTTCCCAGCAGGATGATGGCGGTGAACCGGCTCAGACGCATGGGGGTGGTACCGGCCAGATAGCACAGAAAGTCGTCGGGAGCCACGGGGAAGAAAATGGCGGCGGCGAACAGCGTGTCGAACCGGCGGGAGGTCCACGCCTCGTATTTCGTAATGGTATCCGGTTTGAACATCACCGTGAGTAAAGGGCGGCCATATTGCTTTGCCAGCAGAAACGCGGCGATGGAACCGACGCAGATGCCGGCGTAATTGTACACAAAGCCCAGCCTCGAGCCGAACAGCAGCACGCCCGCCAGACATCCCAACCCGCCGGGCAGAATGGGGATGACCACCTGCACCGCCTGAAACGCCACAAATACCAGCGCGCCCAGCGCGCCAAAGCCGGTGATGTAAGCTTGAAGTGCCTTTTGAGAGGTGAACAGTTGATGCTGCCAGCCGTAAAGCACCAGCAGGGCGCAGCCGATCAGACCCGCGACGGTACAGAGGTTCAGCAGCACTTTGGTATTTACGCGGTTTTCCATAGTCCCTCCCCCTCTATGGCGGAGGCGTATACCTCCGCGACGCGGTGGGCAAAGCTCTCGGCGGAGAAATTCTGCCGGGCGTGTTCCACGGCGGCGGTACGCATGGACGCGCGGAGTTGCTCGTCCGCTAGAAACTTCTGCAAATGAGCGGTAAATTCACGGCCATCTGCAAATTGCCAGCCGTTGACTCCGTTTTCTATGACTCCGGCGAGGCAGGTATCCTTCCTGCACAGGGCGGGGAGCCCCGAGGCCAGCGCTTCTATATAAGTGAGGCCCTGCGTCTCGCTGGTGGAGGCGCTGACAAACAGGTCACCCAGCCGGTAGTAATCCGCCACCTGCACGGGCTTTACCATTCCGGTGAACACCACGCGATCGCGCAGCCCCAGGTCCCGGACGGTTTCCTCCAGCGTCTGGCGGTAAGGCCCGTCTCCCACCAGAAGAAGGGTGATGTCGTCCCGCTTCAGCTCCGCAAGGCAGGCCAGCAGTTCTTCCACATTCTTTTCCTTGGCCAGGCGGCCCACGTAGGTCAGCACAAAGTTGTTCTCGGGAATTCCCAGCTTCGCCTTTAGCTGACGGAGATAAGTGCCGTCAGACAGACCGGAAAACCGACTCAGATCAATGCCTGTGGGAATCACGTACACCGGGCGGCGGACGCTGTAATTTTTCAGAATGCCGCGTACCTTTTCAGTAGGAGCGATGACGCAGGCGGTCTGGGCGATGATGTGCCGAGATACCAGCGCCACCATACGCCGTCCCCAGGTCCGGCTGGGAGAAAAGTAGTGGGTGTAATCCTCGTAGACCGTGTGATACGTGTGGACAATTGGTGCTCCGGTGTGGTCGCTGATCTTCCTGGCAAGCAGGAAGGTGGAAAATTCGCACTGTGTGTGAATGACGTCGGGCCGCCAGCGGATCAGTGCCTGTACCTGACGGGTGGCCAGAGCGGTACGCAGACGCGCTCCGGGATAAATCAGTCCCGCGCTCATGGCGCCCACATAGGTCACCTTATCCCGTACCAAAGTGTGCCGGGATTGAGATAGGGTCAGAACCCGGACTTCATGTCCCTGGGCCTCCAACTCCCGCTGAAGATTCAATACCGAGGTCACCACGCCGTTGACAGTCGGGGCGTACCAGTCGGTGGCAATCAAAACTTTCATAAAAGGAACATCCTTTCCGGTGCAGATAATCTTATCTTAAACGCGCGGCCATTGATCACCGCGCACCGTGTACTCAACTATCTTAATATACGAGGAGCGAGGGAAAAACACTTCAAATTTTAAAATATTTTAAGTATTTGCAGTGCAACCCCAGACTGGAGCCATAAACTGTACTAGCTGTATTAATACGGTTAGTGTAGAACGTAAAAACGAAAATGTCAAGGGGAAACGCAAAAAACTGTATCAAATATTTAGTACATGAGTACAATAGCACACATGCAAAAAAAGTCAAGGGGCCGTTCCGTAAAACTTGGA
>Ga0183099_1000494_pt1 | contig 28769 bp, 23 predicted proteins | sample Biomet1_FD_127788 | JGI IMG/M metagenome (GOLD analysis project Ga0183099, IMG submission 127788) | Microbial communities from bioreactor (seeded with anoxic lake sediment) at LBNL, California, USA - Biofuel metagenome 1 | ecosystem: Engineered > Bioreactor > Anaerobic > Unclassified ...
GGTTTGCGCGGACCAATTGGAGGTCAGCAGCTTTGGGGCGCCGCCGATCGGCAACCAGGCGTTTGCCGATGCCTATGGCAAACATGTACAGCTTGAGCGCATTGTGCTTGCCGGCGATCCGGTTGCCGGTGTCCTGCAGGCCGTGCGGCCGGACTATGCGCAATTTGGCAATAAAAAGGTTTGGGAAAAAAAGCAGTATTCCGAGCAAGTAAAGCATGCGATGGTGCTGTATCTGGATGCCGCCTTGCGCAATTATTATGATGCCCGGCAAAATGCCGAGGGGGCCGGCGTTTTGCCGAAAACAGCTGCCATCAGACCGGTTTGCGGCGAGGCTGTTTATGTGGCACCATTCGTCTTTCATGTGCCGGATGATCTTGCCGGCGATGTTCCTTATATGAAATTTGCCTTAAGCGAGCTGTTCGAACACCGCCTTTTTGGCTGCAGTTTCGGGCAGGGCGAGCGGAAGGGCTTCCGGCAGGAACTGGCCATGGCCAAAGCGGCTGGCTGCAAATACATTCTGCTCGACGAGTTTACGGCCAAGCCGCTGCGCGAGACGAAACATGGTTTTTATGTAGTTATGCAGGAAGAGGTCTATGATATTGAGGGGCATTTGCAGGGCAGCATGCTTACGGCCACCAATACGGAGGAAATCACGCCGCTGGAAGCTGTGATGCACAATTGGCTGATTTTGAAAGCGGAACGGGAAAAGGTTTTAGTGGCGCATTAAAATGAGTTGATATGGAGTTGGATGCAGTGAAACGGGTAGAGAAAATTTATGAATACATAAAAGCACAATCGGCAAAATATACGCGGGAACAGCTCGAAGGCCGCGTTGGCGTGGATGCCAAGGAAATTGCCGAAAAGCTGGCGATCCTGCGCAATAATGTGAGCATGGAGCTCAATGCTTTATACCGTCAGGATCGAATCGTCAAATTTTTGGGCCGGCCGGTTTTGTATTTTGATAAAACGATTTTAGCAGAGTTTTGCGAAAACGAATTGCCGGAAGGCCCCTGCCAGTTCAATTCGCTGGAAGAGTGTGTGAAACCAGATGGGGAAGGTTCATTGGGTCCCTTTGCCCGCTTGATCGGAGCAGACCGCAGCCTGCGAAGGCAGGTCGAGCAGGCCAAGGCGGCGATCTTATATCCGCCGGATGGGCTGCATACGCTGATTGTCGGGCAGACAGGGGTTGGCAAGACACTGTTTGCCCATATGATGTTCGAGTATGGCAAAACGATGAAACGCTTTGCCCCTGAGGCACCATTTATCACCTTTAACTGTGCGGATTACTATAACAATTCACAGCTGTTGCTCTCTCATATATTTGGCCATATCAAGGGCGCTTTCACCGGAGCTGACACGGCCAGAACAGGCCTGGTGGAGGCGGCGGACAAAGGGGTACTGTTTCTCGATGAAATCCATCGTTTGCCGCCGGAAGGCCAGGAAATGATTTTTTATTTCATTGATACGGGCACCTTCAACCGCTTGGGCGAAACGACACGGGAGCGAAAGGCCAAAGTGCTGATCATTGGCGCCACAACGGAGGATCCGAATTCGGTGCTGACCAAAACCTTTGTCCGCCGCATTCCGAACATTATCACCATACGGCCGCTGCTCGAACGCTCTTTAGCCGAGAAAATCGACATCATCAAGCTTTTATTGACGGATGAAGTCCAGCGCATCAATAAACCGGTCAGGATATCGGTGGAGTCGGTTAAGGCGCTGATCGGCAGCATTAGCGCGGGCAATGTCGGTCAGCTGAAATCGAATATCAAGCTGCTCTGCGCGAAAGCTTTTTTGGCTGGTATTGACAATCCGGATTACATTGAAATTGATTTTAAAATGCTGCCGCCGAAAATCAAAGATGGTCTTTTGATTTTGAGTGCCAACCGCAAGGAACTCGCCGAGCTCAGTGATTACGTCGACGAGCCGTTGCTGCTCAGTCCGCCCGGCGAAAAGGTCATGCGGATTATGGCGGAAACAGAAAAAGAGCCGTTTAACTTGTACCGGATCGTTGAAGACAAGGTGGATTTATTGAAGGGCGAAGGCATCAGCGATGATTTGATCAAGCAGATCGTTGCAACCGATGTCAATGTCTATATAAAATCCTTTTACAATAAGCAGGACATCCATATGTCGACGCGCGAGCGCCTGTTGAAAATTGTCGATAAATCGCAGGTTGATTTTTCGGAAGAGATCAGCCTGCTCGTCCAAAAGCGCATGAACCGGGGCTATCGGGATCGCTTCCTTTACGCTTTCAGCCTGCATTTGAGCGCCTTCCTCAAACGCATCAAGGCCAAGGAAGAAATTGTCTACACGGAGATTGAAGGGACGATACCACGGGATTCCTTGGCTTTTCGGGTTGCCATGGAAATCAAGGATAAAATAGAAGCGCATTATCATATCGAGGTGCCGCGGGCTGAAATTGAATATTTTGCTCTGCTGCTCGAGTCGGTAGAGGAAGAAGAAAAGGAAGAAAAAGTCATCATCATGGTCGCGACGCATGGCAAGAGCACGGCATCGTCGATGGTGGAGGTAGCGCAGAAGCTGTTCAGTACGAATGATCCGAACCTGATTGCCATCGATATGCCATTGGAAGTCAAGCCGCAGGAGACTTTGGAGAAAATGGTGGCGAAACTCCAGGAAATGAACTATCAAAAAGGTGTGTTGGTGCTGGCCGATATGGGCTCTTTATGCAATATGGGCACGATGATCATGGAACGGCTGAAGGTGCAGGTCAAAACGATTGATATGGTATCGACGCCGCTGATACTCGAAGCGATGCGCAAGGCGGATATTGTGGGAATGGATCTCGGCAGCATTTACGAATCGCTGTTGAATTTCAAAGGTTATGAGATTGCGGGGAGTAAGAACGATGAAGGCAAAGAAGGCCGCGAGGTCATCGTGACCATTTGCACATCCGGTGAAGGGGCGGCGCTTAAACTCAAGAGTTTTGTCGAAGAAATGCTGCCGCATATTATTGATCGGCCGGTTGAAGTCATACCCGTCGGCGTCAAGCATATGGAGCATGTGATTCGTGAATTGGCAGAGAAAAATAAAGTTGTTGCGGCTATCGGCATGGTAAAGCCGACATATGATGTGCCGTTTATTCCGCTGGAAAAGCTCATTGAAGGCGAAGGCGAAAATATATTAGCCTGTCTTCTTCAGCAAAAAGGCAAGGCGGCGGGGAAAAACAAGAAGAATATCGTAGTGGAAAGACTGTGCGAAGAAAGTTTACAGAAATTCCTGACGTATTTGAATCCCTTAAAGGTCATGAGTGTATTGCTGGAGTTTTCTAGTGTATTGGAAGAGAAAATGGACAGGAAATTCAGCAATCCGATAAAAATACGTTTAATTGTTCATTGCGGATGTGCTTTGGAACGGATGGTCATACATAATGGGCTGGAGTACAAGGGCAATCGAGAAGATATTGATACACAAAAGCTGGCGTACCTGAAAGAAGCGGCCTGTGTATTTGAAAAAAGCTTAAAAATAGAGCTGACAGCAGATGAACTCTATTATATGACGGAATTGATTTGATTTTAAAATACACTATGGTGAGAGTTTTTACCATAGTGTATTTTATTTTTGCTGCTATGGGTAAAAAATACAGTATTGAAAACAGCTGAAAAGAGTATTTTTGTTAAAATAGAGTATTGGAAATAAAATTTTGCGGGGTGACAGCAAGCGAAAAGCAAGACTTTCGTTTTGATACACAGCGTTGGCACGTGATTTGCATATGTATATTGCTGTAAGAAGAAAATCGTGTTTATCGCATTTATAAAAGCTGGAGTCAGGATATGCACAGAGAAGAATGTTATTAGGGGAGGTTGTTTTTTATGCTGGCTATTTTAGTGGGTACGCATGGCCATTTTGCAACAGAGTTGATTAAGACTTGTGAAATGATTTGCGGCGCAACAAAAAATGTGAAAGCAGTTACTTTGGTGCCGGGAGAAGGTCCGGATGATGTCGTAAAAAAATATGAAGAAGCCATCGCTGAAATGGATACGCAAACAGGGGTGATTTTCTTAAATGATTTATTTGGTGGCAGTCCGTATAATGCTGCCTGCCGGCTCGCGATTCATAAAGAAGATTACGGCATTGTAACCGGCGTAAATCTGCCGATGCTCATTGAAATGGTAGGGCTGCAGATGACGGATGAAGCAATAGATATCAAGGAAGTTATGGCCAAAGCGGTTGAAGCGGGCAAACTGGGAACGCAGACGTTTCACGCCAGCGCCATTCAAGATGATGAGGAGGATGATTTATAATGAAAATTGTATTAGCAAGAATTGATGACCGCCTGATTCATGGGCAGGTAGCGACGATTTGGTCCAAGGTGACAGGTTGTGAACGCATTATTGTCTGTGACGATGAAGTAGCAGCCGATGCGATTCGTTCGACGCTTTTAAAGCAGGTCGCTCCTCCGGGGATAAAGTCCAGCGTTGTCGACATAGAAAAAGCCGTTCGGGTGTACAATAACCCGAAATATGAAGCAGCGAAATGTCTGCTCTTGTTTACGAATCCGACAAGTGTTTTGCAGATGGTTGAAGCTGGCGTTGACATCAAAAGCGTAAATATTGGCGGGATGAGTTTTAAAGAAGGTAAAAACCAGATCACTGGGGCGGTTTCTGTCAATGATAAAGATATTGAAGCGTTCAAGAAATTAAATGAAAAAGGCATTGAATTGGAAATCAGAAAAGTTGATACTGATAAAAAAGTTATGTTGATGGACATTTTGAAGTAAGGCTGCAAGACAGGTAAGGTTTTATTTAACGTAGGTTTTACAAAAAAATATATATCATATGGAGGGAAACATAATGGAACTTAGTAGCATGCAAATCATCGCCATCTTCATTGTAGCTTGTGTAGCTGGGATGGGAAGTGTTCTGGATGAATTTCAGATGCACAGACCACTCATCGCCTGCACCTTGACGGGTCTTATTTTAGGCGATATGACAACCGGTATTATCATAGGCGGGACCTTGGAAATGATCGCTTTGGGCTGGATGAATATCGGGGCGGCAATGGCTCCGGATGCAGCTTTGGCATCGGTCATTTCTACCATCCTGGTAGTTGCGGGCCATCAGAGCATCGGAGCCGGGATTGCGATCGCTATGCCATTGGCAGCAGCCGGTCAGGTTCTCACCATCATTTGCCGTACGATTACCGTATTCTTTCAGCATAAAGCGGATGGTTATGCTGAAGATGGCAATTTAAGAGGTATTGACATCTGCCATCTCGGCGCGCTGCTCGTTCAGGCACTGCGCGTCTCCATTCCTTCGACGCTCGTTGCCATGTATATCGGCACCGGAGCGGTACAGATGCTGCTCGATGCCATTCCAGCCGTTATTACGGGCGGACTTCAAGTAGCCGGCGGTTTCATCGTTGTAGTCGGTTATGCAATGGTCATCAATATGATGGGTGCATCCTATCTGATGCCTTTCTTCTTCTTGGGTTTTGTCTGCGCAGCTTTCACCAACTTCAATCTGGTTGCCTTTGGGGTAATTGGCTTGGTACTCGCTATTGTGTACATCCAATTGAATCCGAAATACAATCAGGCAACTGTTGTTGCCGCAGGTCCGGCAAGTGATGCTGACGACGAATTAGACGACTGAAAATAAGAAGAATAAAAGGAGGAAGATTCATAATGAAACAGCTTACTAAAAGTGATTTTTTCTGGACATTTGTCCGTTCTAACTTTTTACAAGGTTCTTGGAATATGGAAAGAATGCAGGCTTTGGGCTACTGCTTTGGCATGGTGCCGATTCTGAAGAGACTGTATGAAGGTGAAGATCTCAAGCAGGCCATTCGCCGCCATCTTGAATTCTACAATACCCAGCCGTTTGTGACAGCGCCGATCATCGGGATCACAGCTGCTATGGAAGAACAAAAAGCAAATGGCAAAGACATTCCGGATGGTGTTATCAACGGCATTAAAGTCGGCATGATGGGGCCGCTTGCCGGTGTCGGTGATCCTATTTTCTGGGGAACCCTGCGCCCGATTACTGCAGCGCTTGGCGCATCTTTGGCACTGACCGGCAGCATTGGCGGCCCGATTATTTTCTTTGTATTGTTCAATGTCATCCGGTTGGCGATCAGATGGTATGGGATTAAATACGGCTATGAAAAAGGTACGGATGTCGTACATGATGTCGCTGGCAATAAACTGCAGAAGCTTACCGAAGGCGCATCAATTTTAGGTCTGTTCGTCATGGGGGCACTGGTAAATAAATGGACGACCGTAAATATTCCGGTTGTTGTGTCACAGATTACGATGCAGGACGGCAAGGTTGTCACGACGACGATTCAGACGATCCTGGATCAGCTGATGCCAGGACTGATTCCGCTGCTGCTGACATTTGCCTGCATGCGGCTCATGAAGAAAAAAGTCAATGCGATTTGGATCATTTTCGGTCTGTTCGCGATCGGCATCTTTGGCTATGGCTTAGGTGTTTTGAAGTAAGTATACAGAGGAGAAGAGCGGCTGAGCAAGAAGAGCCGCTCTTTTTTTGTAAAAAATAGCAGGGGATTTGCTTTAAAGGCTTTACATTTTTCGGGGAATTATTTACAATGAACATAAGCGCAAATGACGGCCGTTTTTTAACTTGAGATAAGCAAATATAAGTAAAAAATAAACTATTATTGCTTATAGTTAAGCTGAATTAACTAAAGCCGCCAATAATTCCTTAAATTTGTACTATGAGCAAGTGGCTTGGCGAGAATAAAAGGGAAAAATGAAAGAGGCGATTGGGATTATGTTGAATTGTATTGGTGTTATGACCAGTGGCGGCGACAGCCCGGGAATGAATGCAGCAACTCGTGCGGTTGTCAGAACAGCTCTTTTTGAAGGGGTGGAAGTCTGGGGGATCAATAACGGCTATAAAGGCCTGATTGAAGACGACATGCGCAAGTTGGAATCCCGCAATGTAGGGGATATTATCCAGCGCGGCGGAACCTTTTTGGGAACAGCCCGCAGTCCGGAATTCAAGACAGAAGAGGGCCGCAAGATTGCCGTGGAGAATTTGCAAAAGCACGGCATTCAGGGCCTGGTCATCATTGGCGGTGACGGCAGCCTTACCGGCGGCGCACTTTTAAGCAAGCTGGGCATTCCGATTGTCGGTTTGCCGGGAACGATCGATAACGACGTGTGGGGTACGGACTATACGATTGGCGCTGATACGGCGGCCAATACGATTGTCGAAGCGATCAATAAATTGCGGGACACGGCTTCGGCACATCGGCGGATTATCATCATCGAAGTCATGGGCCGCAAATCTGGCTGGCTGGCCATGATGGCCGGAATTGCTGGCGGGGCTGAGTATGTTCTGGTGCCGGAAGTGAAGTATAATATTGATGAAATGTGCCAGGAATTGAAATCAGCCTATGACCGCGGCAAGCGCTACAGCATTGTTGTTGTTGCTGAAGGCGTTGGCAGCGGCATCGAGATCGGCAAAGAAGTCGGTGAGAAGACCGGCATTGATACACGGGTATCCGTTCTCGGCCACATTCAGCGCGGTGGATCCCCTTCGGTGGAAGATCGTATCAAGGCCAGTATGCTCGGCGAAAAAGCGGCGTTGGCTCTGATATCCGGTTTGTCCAATGTCGTTTTTGGATTTGATGCCGGCAAGGTTGTCAGCATTGATTTAAATGATGCGGTACATAATCAAAAGACACTGGATCCGGAATTGATCCGCCTGGCCAGAGTATTGGCTTAAACAGACAAAGTGAACGCCTCCGACCTTTGGCCGGAGGCGTTTTTTTGCTTGAAACGGTGTATTGGCAAAAGTGCTTCTTAAGAAAATAAAAAAATACCCGCATGGCTGCAGCCATGCGGGATTTTGCCGATTTTACTTTAAAATGGAGCCGTCGTAACGCAGGGTGGCAAAATAGTCATCTATGGTTTCTGCCCGACGGATGAGCTCGACGCTGCCATCTTCTTTGAGCAGGAGTTCGGCACTGCGAAGCTTGCCGTTGTAGTTAAAACCCATGGAATGACCGTGGGCGCCGGCATCGTGAATGACGATGCGATCGCCGATGTCGATTTTCGGCAGTTTTCGGTCGATGGCAAATTTATCGTTGTTTTCACAAAGCGAACCGGTAACGTCATATAGGTGATCACAGGGTGCGTTTTCTTTGCCGACTACCGTGATGTGGTGATAGGCACCGTAAAGGGCCGGGCGCATCAGGTTGGCCATGCAGGAATCGAGGCCGATGTAATCTTTATAGGTATGCTTTTCATGTAAGACGGTTGATACGAGATAGCCGTAAGGTCCGGTGATCGAGCGTCCGAGTTCCATAGCAATGGCAAGGCCGTTAAGGCCGGCCGGCACAATGATTTCCTGATAGGCTTTCTGTATGCCGCGGCCGACGTATTCCAAATCTACAGCCGTTTCTTCCGGGCGATACGGAATGCCGACGCCGCCGCCGAGGTTGACGAATTCGAGCGCTATGCCGAGTTCGTTTTTGATTTCAGCAGCCAGGCTGAACATGAGCTTCGCGGTGGCGATGAAAGAATCGGCATGTAGTTCATTAGAGATGACCATGGTGTGCAGGCCAAAGCGCTTGATGCCCTTTTCTTTACAGATTTTATAGGCTTCAAAGAGCTGTTTTTTGGTTAAACCGTATTTGGCTTCTTCTGGTTTGCCGATGATGTCATTGCCTTCAAGTAGCGAGCCGGGATTGTAGCGGAAGGATAAGACCTCAGGGAAACCAGCATTTTTTTCGAGATAATCGATATGAGAAATATCATCGAGATTGATGATGGCGCCGAGTTCAATTGCCTTTTGGAATTCATCTGCCGGGGTATCGTTTGACGTGAGCATAATGTTTTCGCCCTTGATGCCCGCAGCCGCGGATAAAAGGAGTTCGGGCAGTGAGCTGCAGTCGGCACCCGCACCTTCTTCCTGCAGGATCTGCAGCAAGCGAGGGGTGGGCGCTGCTTTTACGGCGTAATGTTCGCGAAAAGCCGGCGCCCAGGCAAACGCCTGGAAAAGGCGGCGGATATTCTGGCGGATTGCTTTTTCGTCGTAGATGTGAAAAGGCGTCGGATATTTTTGGATGATTGCCTCTAATTTTTCTTGGGAAACCGGGAAATTTTTTTTGTTCATAATACTTTCCTCCAATTAATGTAGATGGACAGGGGAAGCGCAAATAAAAAGCGATTTGCAAGAAAGCTCCTGGCAAATCGCTGTGTATTCATAGCGTTCGGATAGCCCTCCATACGGTTGTATGACAGTCTCGTGCTTATTCAACCCGAGACCAACGATTTTTTTTGCCATAAAAAACCATTTCGGCGACGCTCCCTTTTGCTTCATGTCATTGCCTGGCGGCTCCGTGAAGTTACTGTTGAACTATCGCTCCTCTACCTGTAAATATGTAAATGTTTTGTACATCTAAATTATAGCAAGCCGATATAATCTTGTCAATTGAAAATTATAATCAATATGAATTAGAGGGGTGATCTTGTTGTGAACTCTTTGATATGTTATAGTAGGGAAACCGTTTTGTTCATTATTTTTAGGGCTTTTGCTCGATTTTGCAGAAACCTGATAAATGTTTGCAGAAAAGCATGGATTTTATGTTAAAATAGAAGTATCATGACAGACTTTTGGCAGAGATGAGTTGGTTGCATGTGGTGGAAAATCTGGGCAGGGCTTAAAATATTTCGCAAGGATGTATTGGTATTGCTCATTGCGGTGCGCAATCCGGCGACACCGAGGTACATAAAGGTTTTGCTGGCGGCGGCTTTTGTATATCTGATCAGTCCGCTGGATCTGATACCGGATGCGATTCCTGTTGTTGGGTTAATGGATGATATGACCATTGTTCCGGCAGCGGTCTTTGGTTTGTTAAATTTATTGCCGGCAGCAATACGTCGCGACAGTGAGACGAAGGCGCAAAGCCTGGGACGAAAAATGCCGTATTTGCTATTTGCCGCGGCGATCCTGCTTTTTGCTTGGGGCATGTTTCTTGTGGTCGCGATTTATTCGCTGCTCTTTAAATAGCGATGAGGAAAATTTTAATGAGGTGTAAAGATTGAGATTATATATTGCCGAAAAACCGAGCATGGGGGCGGAAATAGCCAAATGCCTTACGGGCCCGATCGAGCGGCATGATGGTTATCTGGTGACAAAGGATGGCGTGGTGACCTGGGGGTTTGGGCATATCCTGCGGCAAGCTGAACCTGATGAATACGATGCGAAATACAAGCTGTGGCGTTCGGAAGATTTGCCGATTATTCCAGCGGTGTGGAAACTGCTGGTCGACAAATCTTGTGTTAAGCAGTTTAATATAATTAAAGGACTGATTGCTAAAGCAGATGAAATCGTGCATGCTGGTGACCCGGATCGCGAAGGGCAGCTGCTGATCGATGAGGTGCTGGACTATGTGCATAATGAAAAACCTGTCAAGCGCATACTACTAAATGCCTTGGATGAAAAGAGCATCAAAAAAGCCAATGCCTCCTTGACGGACAATCAGGATTTTTATAATTTGAAGCAATCGGCATTGGCCCGGGCTCGGGCTGACTGGCTGATCGGCATGAATTTATCGCGGGCATATACTTTGGCGGCCCGGCGGGCTGGGCACAGAATCGTTTTGCCGATCGGCCGCGTCAAGACGCCGACACTGGCACTTGTAGTCAGGCGCGAGCGCGAACTCAAGGACTTTGTGCCGGTGGAATACTATACCATCAAGGCTGAATTTTCGCATGCAAAAGGGGATTTTTGGGCGAATTGGAAGCCTGGCGAAGCGCAAAAGGGATTGGACGCGGAAGGCCGTCTGCTCGATAGGGAAATTGCCGAAAAAATGCTACAGGCTTTTGCGGCAGCAGATGAGGCGGGCCTCGTGTCTTTTTATCAAAAGGCTGTGAAAAAAGAGCCGCAACGCTTGCCGTTTGCCTTATCTTCTTTGCAGGTTTTGGCAGGAAAGCGCTTTGGCTACGAACCTCAGTTGGTTTTGGACACGGCACAGAAGCTCTATGAACGCAAACTCACAACGTATCCGCGTTCTGACTGCGATTATTTGCCGCAAAATCAATTTGCCGATGCCCGGACGATCTTGGGGAATTTGGCGCAAAGTGATGATCCTTTGCTGGGCAATTGGGCAAACGGAGCGGATTCTAAGATTAAGAGCCGCTGCTGGAACGATAAAAAAATATCGGCCCATCATGCCATCATTCCCACGCAGGTCAAAGTAAAATTGTCCCAGCTCAACGAAACCGAGCGCAATGTGTATTTTCTTATTGCACAGGCTTATATCGCGCAGTTCTATCCGCTGCATGTCTACGATCAAACGAAAGTGGAAGTCACTTATAAAAAAGAAATATTTGCGGCCAGCGGCCGTGTGGTCAAAGATCCGGGATGGAAAAGCCTTTATTCGGGTGAGCCGGATAAGGATGAGGAAAAAGACGATGCAGCTGTGCTGCCGGCGATGCAAAAAAAAGACAGCGTGCAGTATAAAGAAGGCAAACTCGATCCGCGGGCGACAAAGCCGCCGCAGCGATTTACTGCAGCGACACTTTTGGCAGGGATGAAGGAAATCCATAAATATGTCAAAGATGAGGACGCGAAGAAGAAACTCAAGGATGTATATGGGATTGGCACAGAAGCTACCCGGGCGACGATTATTGATGATTTGATCAAGCGCCAGTTTTTGCGGGCCGAAGGCCGAAAAAAGTATCTTATCCCAACGGATGCGGCTTATTTATTGGTGGATGCCCTGCCGGATGAAATGATTTATCCGGATTCCACAGCAATTTGGGAAGACCATTTGCATTCGATGGCGGCCGGCGAAGGTGAACTCAATGGCTTTTTGGCAGCGCAAATCGATTTTACGCGATTGCTCTGTCAAAAAGCAATGGATATTCATTTGCCCGTGCAGGGGGAGCATCGATGTCCGCGCTGCCAGAAAGGCGTTATGCTGAAGCGGCGGGGGAAAAACGGCGAATTTTGGGGCTGTTCAAATTATCCGCGCTGTCGGATGAGCTGCGATGATAAAAACGGTGAACCGGATTTTGCTTCGGCCAAGCCGGCAGGCCGCCAGGCCTATGGGCGAGGCGATGCATTGGCGTCAGCCACTGCCTGGTCCGAAGAATTCGCGCCGATGGTATCGGCGATGGATTTGATTGCGCAGATGAAAGCTGCGGCACCCAAAGGGAAAACTTCGGCGAACCCCTTGGAAACGATGGGGAAGACAGCCAGCAGATCGCAGCTGCTTTGTCCGCGTTGCCGGGAAGGCCAGCTGCGGCGAATCAACGGGAAAAACGGTGCTTTTTGGGGTTGTACAAATTATCCGCATTGTACGGCGACTTACGATGATATAAAAGGAAAACCAAATACTTAAAATGATAGAGGAGAATACTATGAATGAAAACTTTTTAAAACTCGGCTTGAGCGATGCCTTGGTCCAGGCTATGGATAAAATGAATTTTGCCGATCCGATGCCAATACAGGAGCAGGCGATCCCGCAGGTTTTGGCCGGGGAAAATGTTGTCGGCCAGTCGGCGACGGGAACCGGTAAGACTATGGCATATCTGCTGCCGCTCGTTCAAAAAATTGATCTGACTTCGCCGGCAGTGCAGGCGATTGTTTTGGCCCCGACGTACGAACTGGCTATGCAGATCAGCCAGCAACTGCAAAAATTGCTGGAACTTAGCGAATTGCCAATCCGCAGCCTGGCACTGATTGGTGGTGCCAATATCGCGCGGCAGATGGAAAAACTCAAAAAAAAGCAGCAGATCATCGTCGGGTCAGCTGGCCGCATCATTGAGCTGCAGAAAAAAGGCAAACTGAAATTGCAGCAGACAAAGACGTTGGTCTTGGACGAATTCGACCGGCTGCTTGACGATCAAAATCAGGAATCGATAGCGAAAGTCCAGCAGTGCCTCGCCAAGGACTGCCAGTATCTGCTGTTTTCAGCGACGGCTCCCGGAAAATCTTTAGACCGAGCCAATTTTATGGCAAAACCGCAGATCATAAAAGTAAACGATCGCACGATTTTGCAGCCGCAGATCGAAAATTGCTATTTTATCGTCGATTTTCGTGATAAAATAGAGATGCTCCGGAAACTTGCGAAAATACTGCAGGTGAATCGAGGGCTTGTCTTTGTCAATAAAGCTTATGATGTAGAAACGGCTATGGAAAAACTTTTGCACAGCGGCCTGAAGGTTTCCTCCCTTGTCGGCAGTGCTGATAAGATGGTGCGGCAAAAGGCCATCGCTGATTTTACCAAGGGGAAAGTGAATCTGCTGCTGGCAACGGATATTGCCGCCCGCGGTTTGGATATTCCGGAAATCGATTATGTATTCAATTTGGATCTGCCGGAAAACGATAAGGTATACTTGCATCGCGTCGGGCGTACAGGCCGGGCCGGAGCTGAAGGTACGGCGATTTCCCTTGTGGATTCAAAGGAAATCATGAAGTTTGTCACGATTGGACAGAAACTTCAGGTGAAATTTTTGCCTAAAAAATTGGTGCAGGGACAGGTTGTCGATTTTATCGTTCGGCCGCCCCACCAGCGAATTATACGAGATGATTTTAGGAGGTGAACACCTATAGCTGCTATTTAATGGCGGTATAGGTATTTATTGGATTTTTGGACAGCTTTTTAAAGTTGACAATGGTTTTATTTTTGGTCTTTATGAACGGTTTTTTTGTCGCAGCGGAATTTGCTATTGTTAAGATACGCTCTTCCCGCCTTGAAACGTTGATACAGGAAGGCAATAAGCGCGCAAAGTATGCAAAGGTGCTTACCGATCATTTGGACGCTTCTTTGTCCGTGACGCAGCTCGGCATCACACTTGCTTCGCTGGGATTGGGCTGGATCGGTGAACCGGTGGTTGCTTATATGATGGATCCGTTGATTGAGGCCATCGGCTTATCAGATGATCTCAGCCATTCGATTTCTTTTGTTATAGCGTTTTCTTTCATTACAGCGCTGCATATTGTGCTTGGGGAGCTGACACCGAAATCGCTGGCTATTCAAAAAGTGGAAGCTGTTGTACTCGGTATAGCTTTGCCGATGCTTCTGTTCCAGCGCCTTATGTATCCGGCAGTCTGGGTGCTCAATCATGTGGCGAATTGGGTCTTAAAGCAAATGGGATTTGCCGTGACCAATGAGGATGATGCGGCGCATACGGAAGCGGAAATTCGCATATTAATGGAAGAGAGCCATAAACAGGGGTATATCGATAAGACAGAGCTGACTTTTGTGGATAATGTCTTTGATTTTGCGGATCGGCATGTCCGGGAGATTATGATCCCGCGGACAGATATGATTTGCCTGTATTTGGAGGATTCTTTTGCGGAAAACGTCGATATGGCGCTCAAGGAACGCTTGACGCGTTATCCGATGTGCCTGGACGACAAGGATAATATCATCGGCTTTTTGCACATTAAGGATTTATTGCGCTGTCTGTATGCCGGGAAGAAACCGGACTTGCGGACGCTGGTGCGGCAGGCTCCAGTCGTACCAGAAACCATGCCGATCAGCAATTTGCTGAAACTCCTGCAAAAACGCCGCTCCCAGTTGGCGATTGTCGTCGATGAGTACGGCGGAACGGCTGGCATGGTGACGATTGAAGACATCATTGAAGAAATTGTCGGCGAAATTCAGGATGAATTTGATGAAGATCGGCCAATGGTCGAAAAGCGGGGCGAAGGCACGTACTCTGTCGATGCCAAGCTTTTGCTCGGCGAACTCAATGATATTTTGGAAATGAATTTCGATGTCGAAAACGTTGATACGATCGGCGGCTGGCTGTATGCGCAGGTGGAAATACCACCGCGCGTCGGACAAAAGGCAACCTTTGGCGGTGATGAGTTTTTTGTGGAAGAGGTGGATAATGTCCGCATTATCCGCGTACTGATCAAGCTGCATCATGCCTTGGAAGAAGAACATGAAGAAATAACATAAATATAAAATATTTATTATTAGATTATCAATAAATATATATAATAGGGCAATGCGCTTCGACGAAGTGCATTGCCCTAATTTCATTTATTTAAAGATAAATGAAATTAATAATACAATGCGATTATATCCGCGAAAATTATTATAATGACTATACTTTCCCTAAGCGGTTAGTGTATAATAAATACTGGTAAATAGAGGCATATTTTTATCGGTTTTTTATAATAAATGCAGATGCTATATTTGCATTTTATACATAGGATGGGTATGAATTGTTTGTTGATGTACCGCTTGCTTAGTGTTTATGAACAGTGCGTATCTGACATATGTGCAGCGTAAAAGCCGAAATACAAGATGTGTCGGTATTTATATGTGCTGAGATATGTGTATAGAATTGTATTTTGTATACGGTTGCCGGGAGCAGCAGTCGTAGCGGTAATTCTATCGCGTTTGTCTGTCAGTATTAGAATTGGGGGAGATTATTATTAAATCTTATCAGGAACATGAATTAAACGGAATCATTCAGATCGACCCAAACAAGTGCAAGGGCTGCGATTCCTGCAAATCCTTCTGTCCGGTAGATGCGATTGACGGAGCTTATGGTGCGAAGCATCATATCGATTCGACAAAGTGTCTGCAATGCGGCCAATGTCTCGTAAACTGTCCGTTTGGTTCAATCAAGGACACCGAGGACACGGTAGCTGAGGTCATCAAGAAATTGGATGATCCTAACATCACCGTCGTGGCAACTATCGCTCCGGCTGTGCGCGTTGCTTTAGGGGAAGAGTTTGGCATGGAAACCGGATCGCTCGTAACGGAGCAGATGTATGGCGCTCTTAAAAAAGCTGGGTTCAAGATTATGGATGTAAACTTCGCTGCCGATAATACGATTATGGAAGAAGGCATGGAGCTCATCTCCAAGATTGAGTACTATGTTTTAGGCAAGGCTTCTGCACATAAACTTGGACCATTGCCGCAGTTCACTTCGTGCTGCCCGGCCTGGGTTCGCTATCTCGAGCTGAATCATCCAAAACTCAACGACCATCTATCATCGGCGAAATCGCCGCAGGGCATGGCTGGTGCTGTTGTAAAGACCTATGGTGCTACGGAAGTATGGCATACAGCACCGGAAAAAATCTACGCTGTAGGTGTTTATCCGTGTACTGCTAAAAAACTCGAAGCATCGCGTCCGGAGTTCACTTCGGCTGCGGATTACTGGAAGAAAAAAGGTCATACCGCTACATATCAGGATACCGATGTCGTATTGACGACAAGAGATCTGGCAAATCTGCTCAAGAAGAAGGGCATCGATCTCAGAACGGTAGAACCGGCAACGGAACAAGATAATCCGATGGCTGAATACACCGGTGCAGGTACGATCTTCGGTGCTACTGGCGGCGTTATGGAAGCAGCGCTTCGCACAGCATATTTTGTTGTCACGGGTGAAGAACTGGCAACTCTTAACTTTACACCGGTTCGCGGTTTGGCGACGGTCAAAGAAGCGGATGTACCGATGAAACTCAAGGGAACGGATAAGGAAATCGTCCTCAAAGTGGCGGTTGTTCACGGGACGAAAAACATCGAACCGTTGCTGAAACAGATCGAAGACGGCAAATCACCATATCACTTCATCGAAGTGATGAATTGCCCGGGCGGCTGTGTAAACGGCGGCGGACAGCCAATCAATCCAATGGGAACATCGTGGCTTGGCAAAGCCAAAGCGATTCTTCCTTGGGCTTAAGGGGGTAAATTTAGATGAAATACAATTATGTTGAAAAAGCAATCCAGGTTACGCGCCGCGAATTTGTGGCCTTGACGGGCATTGCTGCTGCGATTCTTTGGTCTGGTGCTTATGCTGTAACCGATGTCGTGCAGGATCGCAACAAGTATATAAAAATGCGCACCGCGGGGCTTTATAAAGATGATGAAAAAAGCGCCCATCGCCGCAGCCATGAAAACAAGAGTCTGATGGACATGTATGCAAAACTCGCTGGAAAACCGCTCAGCCCGTTGGCTGAAGAACTTTTCCATACGAAATATGTAGACCGGACCAAACTGGGCTGAGCTTAGAGGAGGATATAGAATATGGCAAATTTTGATGATAATGCAGTCGTTCTCAAACACGGTTTGGGCACGCGCTTATTCCACTGGGGCCTGGTTCTTGGCTTTTTACCGGCGGCTTTTACCGGTATTGCTCTTTGGCTCAGACCTTTTGGAGATGCTGGAATGCATATGACGATGCAGATCCATATTGTCGGCGCATGGATTTTGTCGCTGGCTTGTGTTTATTTTTCCTGTTCCAGTATAAACGCGTTATATCGTTTTGGCGGGAAATCTTCACTTGGACGAAAAATGATGTTGAATGGATGAAGGTATCCGGGGGCTATCCGCAGAAGATGCTCTTCGGCAAAATCATTCCGGTTCCGCCGATGCGCAAAATGAACTCCGGGCAGAAGATGATGGGGATTATGGTGTTCTTTGGTACGATTTTGATCATTGTCAGCGGCTGGATTCTTTATGCAGCTTTGCCGGCTGTACCAAAAGAAATTGCTTATTATGCCGATAAAATCCATTTGATCATCGGCCTGTTCATCACGCTATGCGTTGTATTTGGACATATCACACTCAGTATTTACAACTGGAATGAATGTGTCTGCATGTTCGGTGATGGAACGATGAAAGTCAATGAAGCAGCTCATCACAATGAACTGTGGGTCAATGAAGATATTGAACCAGTTAAAAAGGGATAATTTCCGAATAAAGCAACAGTCCGCCCGACATTTGTCGGCGGGCTGTTTTTTTGCAAAAAAACAAGGTATAATAAAGGTATAAGGGCCTGCGGGCCGCGAATTTGGAGCGGGAGTTTATAAGCATGATTTTAACGATAGAGAATTTGACGAAGACCTATGGTGAAAAGACCTTGTTTGAGGATATCAGTTTAGGCATTGACGAAGGCGACAAGATTGGCATCGTCGGGGTAAATGGCACGGGGAAATCGACGCTTTTGCGCACGCTTGCTGGTATTACGGCGGCGGATCATGGAACGATTACGACGATGCGCAATATGCAGCTGGAATATCTGACGCAGGACAAGAAATTCGCGCAGGAAAATACGGTACTGATGGAAGTATTTAAAGGGCAGCAGCCAATCATGCAGGCGCTGCGGGACTATGAGATGGCCTTGGCGGAAAACCAGCAGGATCCTGACAATGTGCAGTTTCAAAAAAGAATCATGCAGCAGAGCCAGCGCATTGATGAACTCGGGGGCTGGCAGATGGAAAGCGATGCGAAGACCATTTTGACAAAACTGGGCCTTACTGATTTTTCGGCCAAAGCTGGTGAACTTTCGGGCGGGCAGCAAAAAAGGCTGGCACTGGCAACGGCATTGATTCATCCTTGTGATTTATTGCTTTTGGATGAGCCGACAAATCATCTTGACAGTGAGACGATCATCTGGCTGGAAGACTATCTGCACCGCATCAAAGGTGCACTGTTGATGGTTACACATGACCGCTATTTTCTTGATCGCGTAGCGACTAAAATACTTGAACTCGATAAGGGCAAGGCTTATATGTATGCGGGTAATTATACGGATTTTCTCGAATGCAAGGCCAGCCGCGAAGAGCGTGAAGAGGCTGAGGAGAGAAAACGCCAAAATCTTTTTCGCAATGAGCTGGCCTGGATGCGCCGCGGGGCGCAGGCTCGTTCAACCAAACAGAAAGCTCGTATTGATCGTTTTGAGGAGCTAAAAAATCGCAAAGTCGATGGCGGCAACGCGGCAGTAGAAATCGGTTTGGGCGGCAGCCGTCTGGGGCGAATGATCATTGAACTCGAAAAAGTCAGCTATGCGGTGGATGGTGAGAAGATCATCGAAGATTTTTCTTATGTCATTTTGCGCAATGACCGCGTCGGCATCTTGGGACCGAATGGGTCGGGCAAGACAACGCTGCTGAATATTATTGCCGGGAAGCTTGCACCGACAAGCGGCACTGTTCTTATCGGCCAGACGGTAAAGCTCGGCTACTTTGCCCAGACCAATATTGAAATGGATGATCGCCTGCGGGCAATCGAATACATTCGCGAAGTCGCACATTTCATCACCATGGCAGATGGTACGAAACTCAGCGCCTCCCAGCTGATGGAGACCTTCCTGTTTTCAAGTGAATTGCAGTGGACGCCGATTGCTAAATTGTCTGGCGGTGAAAAGCGGCGGTTGTTTTTGCTGCGGATACTGATGGGCGAACCTAACGTATTGCTCTTGGATGAGCCAACCAACGATCTCGATCTGCAGACGCTGGCAATTTTGGAGGAGTTCATCGATAATTTCAACGGCGCCATTGTATTTGTTTCGCATGACCGCTTCTTTGTTGACCGGTTGGCTCAGAAGGTTTTTGTCTATGAAGCGGGCGGAAGGCTGCGGCAGTATCCGGGTGGGTATTCCTATTATAAAGCGGAAGCGGAGCGCGAAGCGGCCGCAGGCGAAGCGCTGTTGGTGCCGGTCAAGCCAAAGGATAAAGTGGTGGAAGCTAAACAGAGCCGTGCAAAAGAAAAAACGGTGCAGCGGCGGCTCAATTTCAAGGAGCAGAAGGAATATGGTGAAATCGAAGCCGTGATTGCCAGTGCCGAAGGCGAACTTAAGGTCGTGCAATTACAGATGGTGGAAAATGCCACAGATTATGGCAGGCTCAACGATTTAGCGAAAGAAGCAGACCGCTTGGAAGAAAAAATTGCGGCACTGATGGAACGCTGGGCTTATTTGGAGGAAATCGCTGAAGTGCAGAACTAAAGGCAGGAGAAGGCGGCAGTGGTGACGAATTCACCTAATATTTGGTATGCATAAAAATTTTTAATGAATAAGGAAGGTACAACACATGAATTTTAAGTTTTTGCACAATAATATCAATGTTTTGGATTTGGAAAAATCCCTGGACTTTTATGAAAAAGCCCTGAGCCTGAAGGAAGTGCGCCGCAAAGAAAAACCGGGCGTGTTTACGCTTGTCTATCTCGGCGATGGCGGACAAACTCCGCATGAACTGGAATTGACGCAGCTGCATGGGCGCAAGGAAAAATACAATTTAGGTGAAAATGAGATCCATATCGCCTTTATGGTGGATGATTTTGCCGGAGCACATGCTTTGCACGAAAAGATGGGTTGCATCTGTTATGAAAACAAGGCGATGGGAATCTATTTTATCAGCGATCCCGACGGCTATTGGCTTGAAATCATTCCCAAGGAGCACGCTTCACAGGCCTGACCATAGACTTCAGGAAAGCAGGCGACTGTTGTCGCTTAAATTTAGGGAAAAACAGGGGGTTAGTGTTTTGAATAAACAGAAATTCCAGAATATGATACATGAATTTACTTTAGACCAGCAGGCCCTTCGGGATATTGCAGCGAATTTTCGCTATGATGTCGCCCGGGGGATTGATAAAAGCGGGGAATCATCGCTGCGGATGCTGAAATCCTATGTCGGTTTGCCGACGGGGGGCGAAAAAGGTGAATATCTGGCCCTTGATTTTGGCGGCACGAATGTCAGGGTTTTACGGATTCGACTGGAGGGACAGGGAAAGTTTACTGTCTTAAAAAAAGTGGCGAAACCGTTGACCTTTCCGGGGGTATATGATTTTGTCGGTGCAGAGGCCACGGCAGAGGAACTGTTTGACTTCATTGCGGGCATTGTGGATGAGGCCATTGATGAAGATCATTCTACAGAATATCTGCTGGGACATACCTTTTCTTTTCCCTCGGAGCAGACAAATTTATACAATGCAAAGCTGATCGTCTGGACGAAGGAATTTGCGACGCAAGGGGTAGAAGGAAAAGTCGTCAATGATTTATTGCAAGCAGCACTCAAGCGAAACGGCCTGCGCAACGTAAAACCGGTAGCTGTTATCAACGATACCGTAGCGGTTCTGCTGGCGGCGGCTTATAAGCAAGCAGATACATATATCGCCTCTATTTATGCGACGGGGCACAATACCTGCTATCTTGAACCGTATCATGGTCAGGCAAAAAAGCCCATGGTCATAAACCTGGAAGCGGGTGGATTCAATAAACTCATGGTAAATGCTTATGATCGCAGGCTCGATGAAGCTTCTGAAAAGCCGGGCGAGCAGCGTTTGGAAAAAATGGTTTCCGGGCGCTACTTAGGGGATCTCTTTGCCCTGTGTCTGGCCGATGGTCTGGCGGACAATCGCCAATATGAATTTAGCAGCATTGATATTTCGCGGATTCTCGCCGATGAAAGTGACGATTACCCGGTGATAAAGACACTGCTCGGTCAGAAAACTGGCATGGAGTTCGCGGCCGACGAATGCGCTGCGATCAAGGATTTGGCCACGGCAATTGCAGCACGTTCAGCGCGAATTGTGGCAGCAACGTATGCCGGAATTATTTGGCACTTGGATGGAACTTCTGTAAAAAAACAACATATTGCAGTAGATGGTTCTGTTTATGAAAAAGTACCGCATGCTGCTGAAAATATACGGAGCGCTTTGTATGAAGTATTAGGCGAGGCTGCGGCTGACGTTGATACGGTGCTGGAAAACGGCGGTTCTGGTCTGGGGGCGGCAATTGCTGCCGCAATCGAGCCCGGCGCTTGAAAATCAAGGCAACGGGCAGAGTTTTCGTTTGGAAAGTGGTTGAGGTTTGATATGGAACAAAGTTTAAGTTTGAATCTGGGGCAAAAACTGGCGATGACGGCTAAATTGCAGCAGGCCATACAGATTCTGCAGCTGTCGGCGCAGGATCTGCGCTCTGTGATTGAAAAAGAATATTTGGAAAATCCTGCCTTAGAAATGGAGGATGCCCCGCCCGAACCGGAAAGCAGCGAAAAGCTTACCGATCGTTACAGCATCGAGGAAATAGCTGCTTTGGCCAATTACTTAGGCGATGACGGGCCGAGCAAGCCGCTGCAGAAAGAGGTAAAACAGAGCTTTGAATCCGTGGGGACAACCTCGGAGACACTCGAAGCGGTTTTATTGGAACAGGTCAATTTTGCCTTTAAGCCAGGAAGGGAACGAAAGATAGCGGAATACATCGTTGGTTCCATTGATGGTTGCGGCTATCTTAAAGCGGACTGCGATGAATTGGCCGGAGCTTTGCAGGTGACGGCAGCGGAAGTTGCCGCTGTTCTGCAAAGCGTCCAAGGATTTGAACCGGCTGGTGTAGGGGCCCGAAATCTGCGCGAATGCCTGATGATCCAAGCGAAACAGCAGGGGATTTACAAGGATCTCATTGCAGCGATCATCGAAAGCCATTTGGATGAGGTTGCCCAGGCACAGTTAAAGAATATAGCCGAAGCTGAAAAATGTTCTCCCGCCGATGTGCAGCTGGCCATCGATATCATTCGCAAATTAAATCCGAAGCCCGGAAGCTCTTATGGCGGCGACCGCTTGGACTACATTGTACCGGATGTCGTGGTTCGCAAAGTTGATGATGACTATATTGTCCTGGTAAATGGCTACGGCATTCCTAAACTCAATATAAGTGCAACCTATCGCCATGGCACTGATTTTGATGAAACGACGAAAAAGTATATTGAGCATCGGGTCAACTCGGCTGTCTGGCTCATCAAAAGCATAGAGCAACGCCGCCAGACCTTGTTTAATGTCGTTACGGAAATTGTCAAAATGCAGCGGGATTTTTTTGACAAGGGACCAGAGTACATGCATCCACTGTTAATGAAAACCATTGCGGAAAAGATCAATGTGCATGAATCAACCGTCAGCCGGGCAGTGGCCAATAAGTATATGGAAATGCCGCGCGGCATGATGAGTCTTAAAAAATTTTTTACAGCAAATTTAAGCAGTTCGCTTGACGGTGAAGAGCTGATTGCCGGCCAGGTAAAAGCCGTCCTGAAGCAGCTGATTGCGGCGGAAAATCCGCAAAAGCCGCTTAGTGATCAGCAGCTCAGCGATATTCTAAAAGAAAAGGATATGAGGATTTCCCGGCGAACGGTGATGAAATATCGGGAACAGCTGGGCTATCCTTCCTCCGTAAAGCGGAAGCGCTACTAAAATATTTGGTAAATTTGTGAAATTAGATTGTTGTTTTGTGAGCTTTCGCCTATAATAAAACTATAGGCGGAAGCTTATTGCTAAATTTTGCTGGCCGTTGAGAACGGCTATGACCATTGATTAAAGTTAGAAAATTTTGTTAATTTAAACGAGAGGCAGAGGAGGGACCCTATATGGCAGATAGAAAAACGCGGATTGTAATTGTCGGATCGGGATTTGGGGGGATTAAGGTCGCTCGCATTTTGGCAAAAACAGATGTTGAAATTATTCTGATCGACCGCCATAATTTTCATTTGTTCCAACCGTTATTATATCAAGTGTCCACGGCTATTTTATCCGAAGATGAGATTGCCTATCCCATAAGAGCTTTTTTTCGCAAAAATATGAACGTGGAATTTTTTCTGGCCAAAGTTGTTGATTTTGACACCGTCAATAAGCGCGTTATCACGAATCATGGCGAAGTGCCATATGATTACCTTGTTTTATCAGCCGGTGCTACCACGAATTATTTCGGCATGAAATCCGTCGAGAAGTATTCGTATGGCATGAAATCACTCGCCGAGGCTTTGCACATAAGAAACCATGTTCTTCACATGTTTGAACGGGCGAACAAGTCGGAAGATCCGGCGGAACGGCGCCGCATGCTGACGTTTGTCTGCGTGGGCGGCGGGCCTACCGGGGTGGAAGAGGCGGGTTCATTGTCCGAGCTCATTTACCATGTGATGAAAGATGAATACCATCATCTGGATTTTTCGGAGGTGAGCATTAAGCTGATTGAGGCAACAGATAAATTGCTGCCGATGATGCCGGATACTTTGCGGGATGAAACTAAGCGGGTATTGCAGAGCAAGAAGGTCGAGGTGCTGCTGAATGCACAGGTACAGGACTGCGATGATAAAAGTATCACGCTGAAGGATGGTACGGTGATTCCTACGGAAACCGTCATTTGGGCGGCTGGTGTTAAAGCTGTGCCGATGCTTGCCCGCCTGCAGGCGGAAATGGATCGGGCTGGACGGATTATCGTGGAAAAAACACTGCAGGTTCCGCAACATCCGGAGATTTTTGCGATCGGCGATAATGCCCACTTTTTGCAGGAGGGTGTGCCGCTGGCGACGATTGCTCCGGTGGCCACGCAACAGGCGGCTGTTTGTGCCGAGAATATCAAAAGGCTGATGCGGGGCGAGAGCAATTTAGAAGAATTTTACTATAAAGATGTTGGGAGTATGGCAACCATTGGCCGCGGTGATGCTGTTATGTGCAAGGGGAATTTGAAAATGAAAGGCTTTTTTGCCTGGTGTGCCTGGATGGTTGTGCATCTCATGCGATTGGCAGGAACGCATACCAATATCACGGTGTCACTAAAATGGATCTGGAACTTATTGTCGGGTACAAGGCTTGGCCGGATTATTACGAATATAAAAGCCGATGAATAGAATAAATTTACATTTACTGCAAATTATCGGATGCTTCTGTTACTTTGTGGTATAATAGGAGTGCTGTGGAAAATGCAGGACTCCTATTCTGCATTTTGCGGCTGTCGGCAAACGATGTGTTGTTGACGGACGGACACGGTAGACAATGAGTTTAGGAGTTAGTTTGATGATAAAAAGGATACGACGGCTTTTGCCGGGAATGATAGCATTTCACCTCCTCGTGGGTACAACTTTGCTGTCGGCGCAAGCCGCAAAAGTTGTACCGACAACTGCACCAGAAGCGGCGATTGAGCGGACATTAAACGATTATCGGGCGAAGGAGGCACTGCAAATTCGCAAGATCAGGCTTGTCTGGCCAGCGGTGCCTAATGCGGTCATGTATGAGCTGGTCATAACAAAAGGCCAGTCCGCAGCGGCGCAAGATATTGTGACGACCAAAGATAAAATCTATGCAAACGGTTATGAAGTCGATACGTCGCTTTTTAATGTGGTGGGGGAGGATCTTCATTGGAAGGTGCAGGCCTTGGATGTGGACGGTCGGCCATTGGCTGATTTTACGGAAGCTAAACCTTTGCTTGAGGGTGAGGTTAATCCGCAGGCACCGTTGACGACCACGGAATTTGAGAAGATGGATTATACGCCGTTGTATCCGGTGTATTCCTGGATACCTTATCTGCAGGCGAATGAATACGAAATACAGATATTTTATGATAGCGACAATAATCCGCAGACACCCGATGAGCTGATCAAGACAGACTGGGTGCGCGGTGGCAGCAGCTATGATTATTATGATGAAACAGCGTATGCAAAGGCGGGTACCTATTGGTGGCAGGTACGGGCTAAGGATGCGGCAACGAATCCTATCAGTCAATGGTCCAAGCGCAGCTATTTTTCAGTGACGAGCCGGGCCGTAAAGGTCGCGGCGCTTGGCGACAGTATAACGCATGGCGGCGGGGCGGTATCGACACCGCCGGGTTATCTGATGTACAACTGGGAAAGTTACACCGGCTTGCCAGTATTGAATCTTGGATTCAGTGGCAATACGGTAGAGGCCATGAACAGCCGTTTTGAAGCGGATGTCCTTCCCTTTAAGCCTAAGATATTGGTTATTATGGGCGGGATCAACAATATACGGGTAGGGGATTCAGCGGAACAAGTCATTCAGGGCCTCAGCATGCTGCAGTATAAATGCATCATAAATCACATTATACCTGTGTTTGTCACAATTACGCCGATAAACCCTCCGGATATGAAGAATGTAGCAGGATTGATTGCGGCACCGGATTGGAAGAATGCCCAGCGGAAAATTAATGATTGGGTTGCCAGCCAGCCCTATTATGTAGATGTGACGCCGCGCTTGACAGACTGGCGCGGGTTTCTCTCTTCTTTTTTGACGACGGATGGTTTACATCCCGATATGCAGGGTAAACGAATTATCGGACAAACGATCGGCGGATATATCAGAGAAAAATTTGGCGGAGAACTCGGGTTTCGTTGACGGCACACAAAAAATAAGCTATCGCAAAATTTGCGATAGCTTATTTTTTGTGCAACTGCAGTTACAGCGCGATATCGACGTAGACAAGCCCCAGCTTTTCTATCCGGCACTGGGCGGCTGTGAGATTGACGAGCTCTTTTTGCTGTGATGCCGCCGCCGTTCCCGGCAACAAAAGGGTCAGCGTGACTTTGTCACTGTATTTCTTATCGGCAATGCGTATATCCTGCTGGTGTAAATGATTTTCCAGCGTGCCCAATAAGGCATACTCAATGGTGAGTGCCAAGCGAAGAAATAGCGTTTTGGTGACGAGCTGCGAGCCTGCAATCCCCAGCGTTGCGGCTTTGCCGTACGCACGGATCAGGCCGCCGGCGCCCAATTTTATACCGCCGAAATAACGGACGATGACGATGACGATATCGCTTAATTCCTGCTTTTTTAATACTTCTAAAATTGGTTTTCCTGCCGTGCCGCTTGGTTCGCCGTCATCATCCGCTTTTTGCAGATGGCCGCGTTCACCGAGCACATAAGCCGAGCAACAGTGCCGGGCTTCCCAATGCCGTTTTTTTATTTTTAAAATGAAAGCCTGGGCCTCTTCTTCGCTGGTGACATTTTGCACAAAGGCCAGGAAACGGGATTTATTGATTTCATAGATGGCTTCACCGGATCCCTGAATGGTTTTATAATTTATCATGTAATTGCCTCGATTATGCTATTTTTTCTCATTATACAAGAGAAGCTATTGCTTTGTAAAATGCTCGTGTACAGGCCTGGCTTATTTGATGACGTATCGGAAAATCCAGCTGTTTAAGGCCGGGGCTTTTGCCGGAGAAAAACGGGCGGCAAACGAAGCCGGAATAAAGTATAAATAAATTTAAAGTTTAGTATAGCTAAATTTAAAGTTTTGTAGTATCCTGTATATGCATGAAAATAAAATTGGGAATTTAGGGGAAGGTTGTGTTAATAAGGTCATGAAGGAAACTATAATGAATAGAGGTCTGAAAAACAGGCATCTCCAAATGATTTCCCTTGGTGGAATCATTGGCAGCGGGTATTTTCTGGGCACAGGTTATGTTTTGGAGAAGGCGGGGCCAGCGGCCATTTTGGCGTATTTGCTCGGCGGGGCCATTGTGCTTTGTGTTATGCTCTGTCTGGCGGAACTGGCTGTTGCCAAACCGGTATCGGGTTCCTTTGTCACATATGCAAAGGAGAATATATCATCAACATGGGCTTGCGGTGTAGGCTGGGCGTACTGGCTCAATTGGATTGCCTATGTGCCGTCAGAAATGATAGCGGCGGGGATTATAATGAACAAATTTATACCGGAAGTGAGTCAGCTTTGGTGGGCGGTACTGTTTGGTTTAATTGTGACCATTATTAACCTCTTTCATGTGGACAAGTTTGGTGAAAGTGAATTTTGGCTGGCAATCATCAAAATCATAGCGTTGGTTGCCTTTAGTATAATAAGTGTTTTGATCTGCCTCGGCGTGATCGGCGATCAAGGGGCGCTTGGCACCAGCATCCTTCTCGGCAGCGGCGGCTTTGCCCCGAATGGCTATTGGTCGATTGTATTGACGATGGTGATCATTTTGGTTAATTTTCAGGGATCGGAGATCATCGGTTTGGCTGCAGGAGAATGCAAAGAACCGGAAAAAAGTATTCCTATCGCGGTTCGCAATGTGACTTGGCGGATCATTGCTCTGTATATCATTCCGATATCACTGTTGATTTCGATTCTGCCTTGGGATCAGGCAACTCTAACGGAAAGTGTTTTTGCGGCGGCGTTGAGCCATTACGGGTTAGATAAAATCAGCTCGATTTTTGCCTTTGTCGTATTGACGGCGGCGATTTCCTGCTCGAATTCTGGCCTGTACGGCAGCGGCCGGGCTTTGCACGCACTGGCTAAAATGGGCATGGCGCCGAAAATCCTCGGTGCTTTGAATAAAAATGGCATGCCGCAGAATTCAATTTTATTGTCTGTTTGTGGTTGCTGGTTGATCATCCTGCTTTACACCTTTGATGCCAGTGAAACAGCCTATACGTATCTTTTAGCTGTTTCCGGCTTTACCGGAGCGATGGCCTGGATATCGATTTGCTGGAGTCAGTACAATTTTCGGCGGCGGCTTATAGCGGAAGGCCTTGAACACACCTTGAAGTACAAGACGCCATTTTTTCCCTATGTCACGCTGTTTGGAATTTGGGTGCAAGTCATCTGCCTTTTGGTCATTGCCTTTACCGCAGATTTGCGGTCTACACTATATGCCGGTATACCGATGCTGGTCGTACCGATGTTGTGGTATAAAGTAAAGAAACACAAAGTGGTTCAAGACACGGTTATTCAAAAATAAATGCGAAAAAAGTTGCATTGCAAAATTTATGTTTTGCAATGCAACTTTTTTTTCGTATTTTATATTGACAAACAATAATATAATCTGTATAATACATAAATGTCGCTAGGGTATACAGCCTTCGATATGGGACATGCGGAAATAGCTCAGTGGTAGAGCACCACCTTGCCAAGGTGGGGGTCGCGAGTTCGAGCCTCGTTTTCCGCTCCATAGTATTCGGGCCTATAGCTCAGTTGGTAGAGCAACCGGCTCATAACCGGTCGGTCTTTGGTTCAAGTCCAAATGGGCCCACCACTTTTACAAAGTGTTATGCTTTCTCGTTTGTGATTTGAAAAATGATATGACTCTGTAGCTCAGTTGGATTAGAGTATTTGACTACGAATCAAAGGGTCGCAGGTTCGAGTCCTGCCAGGGTCACCATAATATGGGTAGGTGCCCGAGTGGTTAAAGGGAACGGACTGTAAATCCGTCAGCTTTGCTTACGATGGTTCGAATCCATCCCTGCCCACCATATTATTCCGAATATATATTTCAAAAAAGTTGTTGACAAACTTCTTGGAATGA
>Ga0183099_1000496_pt1 | contig 28719 bp, 22 predicted proteins | sample Biomet1_FD_127788 | JGI IMG/M metagenome (GOLD analysis project Ga0183099, IMG submission 127788) | Microbial communities from bioreactor (seeded with anoxic lake sediment) at LBNL, California, USA - Biofuel metagenome 1 | ecosystem: Engineered > Bioreactor > Anaerobic > Unclassified ...
CCGACCGTGCCCCCCGGCCTCCCGACCCGGCAACCGCCGCGCGCCAGCACGGGCTCCGGCAACAGGGGCCAGCCCTGACACTCCCGCACACCGACCGCCTGTAACGCGGCGACGTCGTCCGGATGCAGCCAGATCTTCAAGGGCCCTATCTCCGAGGGGAGGCGAGCCAGCACCTGTTCCACCAAGGCCGCACGCTGCTCGGGGACCTGCTGCAATTCATGCTGCACCACCTGCTGCGCCACCTGCTCCACCAGTTGCAGCAGTAACGCCTGCTGACTGGCGAGCTGGGCTTGTTCCCACTCAGCCAAACGACTCATCAGGCTTTGCAGCGGCGCCATGGCCTGCTCGAAACGGGCACGGCCCTGACGTTCACCCTGGGTCTGCCCCTTGGCCATGCCTTCCTTGAGCCCCTGCTCCAGTCCCTGTTGGTACCCTTCCTGGTGGCCGACCTGTTGCCCGGCCGTGACCCCCTGCTCCATCCCTTGCTGGTAGCCTTGTTGGAAGGCTTGCTGGGGATCCGCGTTGGCGATACCGGACAGGTTCGGGCTCAGAGCCGGGAAGCGATAGGGCCGGATGGCGGCATGCTCATCCAGCGGCAATCTATGCGGCGGTTTGACCATCAGCTCACCACCGGCTCTTCAAACAGCATGAACTCGATTTCGCCCTGCTCGACCATGCTGCGCACGATCTGCATGATCTCGCCGCGCGCCTGGGCCACCTTGCTGAGCGACACCGAGCCCTGACCCTGCATCTGGGTATCGATGGCCTGCGCCATCCGCTTCGGCAGGGCCCCCAGCACCACTTTGCGGAACTGGGCATCGGTGCCCTTGAGGGCGACAGCCAGCGTCTCGGAAGGCACCTCTTGCAACAGCTGCTGCAGCACATCGGCACCCTGCCGCTTGAGGGTATCGAAGTCGAACATGTTCTTCTCGATGTCCCCCGCCACCTTGGCATCGTACAGCCGCAGCATCTCCAGCATCTGGGAGCGATCGCCACGGTAGCGGTTGAGGATATCCGCCACCTGGCGCACACCATCGACCTGGGCACCCGCCTGCTCGGCCACGTAGGCCAGGCAACGCTCCAGCGTGCCGCGCAACTCCTGCAGCACCACCTCACTGATCTCCTTGAGGTTGGCGACCCGGAACAGCAATTCGTCATGCTGGCTCTGGGGCAGAGTGTCGAGCACCGCCGAGGAGGTTTCCGACGGCAGGAAGGCCAGCAACACCGCCTGCATTTGCGGGTGTTCATTGACGAAGAAGCGGCCCAGCACCTCGGGCGGCACCCACTGCAGCAGTTGCACATCGCTCTGCACCTCGTCGCCGTACAGGCCGTCGAGCATGCTGCGGGCAAACTTGGGACCCAGCGCCATATCCAGGGTGCGTTGCAGGTAGGAGCGCGAGGCGCCGCTGATCCCACTTTGCTGTTTGTACTGGCCGAAGAACTGCTGCAGGATCCACTTCGCCTCTATGGTCGAGACATTGTGCAGCTTGGAGATGGCACGGCTCAGGCGCTGCACCTCTTCACGGCTCAGCCGCTTGAAGATCTTGGCTGCCGACTCCTCGCCCATGCTCAGCATCAGAATGGCAGCCTTTTCCAGGTCTTCAATCTGCAGATCGATGGCAGACTGGTTGATATTAAGATCGATCATTGTTGCCATTCACCCACAGTTTGATCACCTCGGTTACCCGGGTGGTTTCCTGATCCACCAGCAGCTGCAAGTGCTTGAGCTGCACATCATAGTCACTGCCCACCGGCGGCAACTCTTCAAGCCCCAACGGCGGCAAGTCCATCTCGCCGGGCAACATATCTTCCAGCACCGCCATCATGTTCGGCGTCATGTTGTTCTGGCTCTTGCCCAAGGTTGGCTCGCTCGCAAAACCCGGATCGTGCTCCTCGTTTGAGGCGCGTTCCACCGGTGCCGGCTTGTTCTGCTGCACCAGATGCTTGACCAATGGCCGGATCCCCAGCAGCACCAACACCAGACACAGCAGGGTGCCAATGCCATAGCGCATGGCACTTTGCAGGATTGGTTTTTGCCACCAGGCCTCACCATAGGCACTCGGATCGACGGCGGCTGGGGTGAAGGGAAAGCTGGTCAGGCTGATCTGATCACCGCGATCAGCCTCGAAACCCACGGCACGCTGCACCATGGCTTCCATCTCGCCCAACTGCTCCTTGCTCCAGCCACCTTTCGGGGCAATGCTCTGGTTCAGCAGCACCGACACATGCAACTGTTGCAGACGCCCCTGCTGGAACTGGGTATGGGTCACCGAGCGGCCATTTTCATACTCGCGATTGAACTCGCTGCGCTGGCTGCGGGCATCGGTCGGAGCCGGTGTCTCCTTCGCCGCATTCTGCTCCGCATCCGCCGCCGTCACCGGCGGTCGGTTGGAGAGCGAGCCCGGAATGCCTGCGGCAATCTTGTCCACCGAGTCATCGTTCTTGCCGGTTTCACTGCGCAACACCGGCGTCGGATCCACGGTTTCATGGGTCTCCTCCACCTTGTTGAAATCGACGTCGGCCGCAACCTGAATACGGAAATTATCACTCCCCAGCAGGGGATAGAGCATGTCGGCGGCACGCTGACGGGTGTAGTCCTCCAGACGGCGCACATAATCGATCTGCTGCAGGCTCATCTGCCCCATGCCATCGCCATCGGCCAGATCGGCACTCAGCAAGCGTCCGGTCTGATCCACCACAGTCACGGCTTCGGGTTTCAGGCCGCTGATGCTACCGGCGACCAGATTGACGATGGCTTCCACCTGGCCGCGTTCCAGCTGTTGACCAGCGGCCATGTCCAGCATCACGGAAGCCGTCGGCCGCTCTTCCTCCCGACCGACAAACAGGGTGCGCTTGGGGATCGCCAGATGCACTCGGGCACTGCGAACCGCATCCAGCCCTATGATGGTCCGAGCCAATTCGCCCTCTAGGGCATTGCGATAGCGCATGTTCTCCATGAACTCGCTGGTGCCCAGACCGACCTTGGTATCCAGCCCTTCCATGCCGGATGGCATGGCGGCGCGGACCCCGAGAGCCGCCAAGGCAATCCGTACCTGAGCCAGTTGCGCTTCCGGTACCAACACCTGGCCCGAGGCGGTATCCAGCTTGAACGGCACCTGCTCCTTTTCCAGCAACTCGAGGATATTGGCGGTGTCGTACATCTCCTGACGACCATACAGCGGGACATAGTTCTGACTGGCGGTCCACAGGATCACCACGATACTGGCCGCTACTACCGCCGCCAGCAGGGCAATCACCAGCACGGAACGGTTATCCCGCGACTGTTGGCGCCAGCGAACCCACCAGCCGCTCAGGGTCTGCCGGGCATCCTGGGCTCGCACATCGAGGCCCGTTTTCTTGATTAACTCGCTCATACTGGTTCCTACAGCGCCATGTTCATGATGTCATCGAAACCGGTCATCACCTTATTACGCGCCTGCACCAGAGCCGAAAAACTCAGCCCGGCTTTTTGGGCCGTAATCATGGCGCCCACCATGTCGGTGCTCTGTCCCAACTCCACTGCCTGCATCTGGGCGGCAGCACTGTTTTGCACGCTATTGACTTGATGGATCGCCGAACTAAAGACATCGGCAAACGAAGTGGCCGCCACCTCGCCACCCGCAGCAAGGGAGGCCGGGGCAATCTCACCGGCCGCCACATGACTCATTTCATCCATACGCCCCAACAGGGTGGCCTGGCTCGCCAGCATTTCTACTTGCATTGATATTCCCTTAATTACTGACGGACCAACTGGTCGATATCGATGCCCTGCTCGCGCATCGCCGCCAACTTGTAGCGCAGCGCGCGGGTGGTCATGCCCAGTGCCTCGGCGGTACGGGTGCGATGACCATGAAAACGACGCAAGGTTTCGAGAACACATTGAAACTCGGCACTGCGTTTGCTGCTGTGCAGATCGGTGATGGGGTATGGCTTGCGGGGAGCAGAGGCATCCGTGACTCCCTCGATACCAGGCCACTGGATTATCGGGCTGGCAGCAACCTGGGGTAACTGCAGATCATCGGGCTGCAATGAAAGGCCCCGGCAGAGAATTAGCGCTCGCTGCATGACATTTTCCAGCTCGCGGACATTCCCCGGCCAGTCATAGCCGAGCAAGCACTGGCTCGCTTCCCCGCTCAGGGTATGGCCCTGTTGCGGAGCATATTTGTCGATGAAGTGCTGGGCCAGCGGCAGTATATCCACCGGACGTTCGCGTAATGCGGGCCAGCTCAATGGCAGCACATCCAGGCGATAATAGAGATCCTGACGAAACTCGCCGCGGGCGACCATGGTTCGCAAGTCCCGGTTACTGGCCGCGATCACCCGGACATCCAGGCGGATGGTCTGATGACTGCCCAAGCGCTCCAGCGTGCGCTCCTGCAATACCCGCAACAACTTAGCCTGCAGCGGCAGCGGTAATTCGCCGATCTCATCCAGCACCAAGGTGCCGCCCTGGGCCAATTCGAACTTGCCCGGCATCGACTGCAGGGCGCCAGTGAAGGCGCCCTTGCTGTACCCGAACAGCATGGATTCCAGCATGTTCTCGGGGATAGCCGCACAGTTGATGGCCACATAAGGGCCATCCCGGCGCGGCGACTGGGCATGAATAAACTGCGCCAGACACTCCTTGCCAGTCCCGGACTCCCCGGTGATCAATACCGAAGCCGAGGTGTTGGCGGCACGCCGCGCCAGCTGGATCACTTGACGGGCCGCATGGGAGCGCACCACTAGGTTGGGCATCGGATGCAACAGCAGCAGCATCTCCTGCAAGGCATGCTGTAACTGGCCCGCTTGAAAGGGTTTTTGCAGATAATCGACGGCGCCCAAGCGTAGGGCTTCACCCGCCTCCCGGCTCTGATGGGGCTCCACCAGCACCAGGATCAGGGCCGCCGGGTAGCGTCGGTGCAGATCCGTTACCACACGTCCCACCGCGTGATCCAGTGCATCCGTATCCACCAGCACCAGCGTGGGCGCTCGGCGCGGCGCCAGAGCCTGACTCAGCGTCGTGACCCATTCCGCATGGACGCCCCATAGGGCCAGGTCCGCAGCATGTTGCCGATGCAAACTTTGGCGAGGATCGAGAGCCAACAGGCTCATACCATCCAGGGTTGGCACGGATTCACATAATGGAATCGGCATGAAGACGTTCTCCGTAGCGTCATAACCAGAAACAAGAGAACGCAGACACAGCTGGAGATCTGTTGACCATGTGCTCACTCGTTCATACACAATTTGTATCGAAAAACAGCTCGATACCTGATTGCTGACAATAAGCAAATGCAACGGAAGCTTAGGACGGACAGCGGATAGGCGGGCACGCACCATCGCAATATGACATCGCGTGATAGGTGCGAGAGCAAACAGGAGCCGCCGGAACGACTCCCTACAGATCTGCTATCTGGCAACCCCGCTATCATGGCCCCAAATGGGCGGTAGACCGGAGGCTTTGCGTCCTGAACTTTCGTATCAGTTTGCCGCTTTTTTCACACCAGCTGATTAAAAACGACCCGCTGGAGTCAAAACTTTAATGAAGCCGTAGCATGACGCGATTTTAATTTTTATTCACGTCAAATCATGCAGGCAACATGTAAATTTAGGTTAAGAATTATAATTATATTAATAAGTTAAAACAACTAGTGAGCAATTCATCATCAAGGAAGAGAAATAAGTAATCAGCTTGTTGCATTTTTAATCATCCTAATGAACCCAATACATCCAGCTGCACGCTCTCGGTCATCTCGTTGTAGGAGAGCACCTGCAACCCCTTGGCAAAACTGCGCGCATAGCGCGACATAATGGGTCGTAATTGCGGCATGACCACGAGGGTTGGTACCTGGCCCGAGCGCTGCATCTGGTCGCGGATCATCGGCATCCGCTGCTGCAACTGTGCCAACAGTTGAGGTTCGATCGGGAAGCCATCCAGCGCCACTTTGCCCTGTTGCTGGGCCTGGCGCAGCGCGGTCAACAGGGTCTGCTCCAACTTTTCATCCAGGGTGAAAGTCTTGAGATTGGGTTTATCCCCCACCAGTTGGCGGATCAGGCCCCGCTTCAGCGCGCAGCGCACATCGGAAGCCAGCAGGATCGGATCCTTGCTCACCTCGCTGCTGTCCAGCATGCTGGTGGCGATCGCCCGGATATCCATGATGCTCATCTGCTCGCGCAGCAGATAACGCAGCACCCGCAGTTGTTGCATCGGCGTCAGCGCCGCTAGCAGCGACTCGGAGAGCTTGGGTGCTAGGTGAGCCAGCCGCTGATGCCACTTGAGGATCTCGTCGTGGCCGAACAGCTCGTCGAGGTTTTCGCGGATCACCTTGCTGGCGTGGGTGGCAATCACCGAAGCCGGCTCCACCACGGAGTAACCCATGTTCAGCGCCTTGGCCCGATCGGTAGGCATGATCCATACCGCTTCCATGTTATAGGCCGGGTCCCGGGCCAGAATTCCGTCCAGCTTGCCATAGACATCGCCGTTGTTGATGGCCATCAGGCGATCCGGCTCGATGCGTCCGTTCGCGACCGGCACGCCATGCAAGCGGATTTGATACTGCTCGGGTTTCAGATGCAGATTATCTTTGACCCGAATTTCCGGCAGCAGAAATCCCATCTGCTCGGAGAGGGTCTTGCGAATACCCCGCACCCGCTGCAACAACTCGGCCCCCCGCTCCTTATCCGCCAGCTTCACCAACCGGTAACCGAGATCGACCACTAGTGGATCGACAAATGGCAGATCCGGCCAATCCAGCGCCTCGGCATCCTTACCCGGCATCTTCTCGACCACGGCTTCGGCGGCACGCAGGCTCTCGATATCGCGCTGGTAGTTCTGGGCGCGCCAACCGGAGTAACCGAGCACGGCGGCAAAGCTGAGAAAGGCCAGCGTCGGCATCCCCGGCACCAGACCGAGGATCAACATGATGATGGCGCCGGTCAACATGACCCGGGGTGAGGCCAGCAACTGGCGGCCGACCAGATCGGTCATCTCCCCTTCGTCATTGACCCGGGTGACGATAATCGCGGCGGCAGTCGACATCAGCAGCGATGGGATCTGTGCCACCAGGCCGTCACCTATGGTCAGCAGGGCATACCGCTGGAAAGCCTCCGCCGCCAGCATGTCATGCTGGAAGATACCGATGGCCAGACCACCCACCATGTTGATGACCAGCACCAGCAGCCCGGCGATGGCATCGCCGCGCACAAATTTCGAAGCCCCGTCCATGGCTCCGTAGAAGTCAGCCTCGCGGGCAATCTCCTGCCGCCGCCGCTTGGCGGTTTTCTGATCCAGCAAACCGGCATTCAGATCGGCATCGATGGCCATCTGTTTGCCCGGCATGGCGTCCAGGGTAAAGCGGGCCGCCACTTCCGAGATCCGCTCCCCCCCCTTGGTGATAACCACAAAGTTGATGATCATCAGGATGACGAACACCACCATGCCGACCACATAGTTGCCGCCGACTACCACCTCACCGAACGACTGCACCACCTTACCCGCGGCATCGGCACCGTTTTGCCCGTGCAGTAGCACCACCCGCGTCGAGGCGACGTTCAACGAGAGTCGCATCAAGGTGGCGACCAGCAAGACGGTCGGGAAGACCGAGAAATCCAGGGGCCGACGCGCCGAGACCGAGACCAGCAGTACCAACAGCGCCAGCCACGATATTGAAGGTAAACAGGGTGTCCAGCAGCCAGGCCGGTAATGGCAGGATCACCATCGCCAAGATGGCCAGCACCAACAGCGGCACCCCGGTATAGGATTGGGTCAACGTACGCCAGTTCACAATGTACCTCTTGGAGTCAACAATTCGGCCGGGATCGGCAAGTTGGCCAGCGGCATGGGCTTCTTGCCACGCCCTGCCTGGTAGGCCTTCAGTTGCATCACATGGCTCAGCACATGAGCCACGGCGTTATACAGGGCGGCCGGGATCTCCTGATCGACCCGCGTCGAGTGATAGATGGCCCGGGTCAGCTCCGGTAGGGGCAGCAGGGGCTTATCCAGCTCCAGAGCCAACTCGCGGATCCGCAATGCCATCTCGTCCACCCCCTTGGCGACCACATAGGGCGCCTTGGCCTTGTTCTGGTCGTAGCGGATCGCCACCGCATAGTGCGTCGGGTTCACCAGCACCACGTCGGCCTTCGGCAAGCGCCGACTGAGCTGGGAGCGGGAAAGCAGGACCTGCATGCGGCGAATGCGCATCTTCACCTCGGGGCGGCCTTCGACGCTGCGCCGCTCCTCCTTGATCTCCTGTTTGCTCATACGTAGCCCCTTGAGCAGGTTCCATTGCTGATAGGGCAAATCGATACAGGCGATCACCCCCAGCAGGATGCCCATAAACAGCCAAGCCTGGGCAATCAGCTGCAAGCCCTGGCTCATAGCCCGAGCAAAGGACTGTCGACTCAGCCCCATCAGCAGATCCCAGTTGTTGTGCAGCAACAACAGCAAGGCTCCGCCGATCAGCAGCACCTTCAACACCGCCTTACCCAACTCCACCCAACTCCGGGAGGAGAAAATACGCCCCAGACCGGTGAGCGGATTGAAACGTGAACCCTTGGGCAGCAGGTTGTCCCAGACCAGCACGGGGCCACCCGGCAACATGGCTAACGCAATCAACCCCAATGCCAGCAGGGCAAAGGGCGCCAGCATTACCGTCAACATATCGATGAGGGCCACGCCCATCTGGCTCACCATCAGCCAAGGGTTGCGCAGCAAGGCGACATCAAACGTCAGTTGCCGCCGCATCAGAGTGGCGAACAGATCGCCAAATGCCCGTGCCCAGCTGTCCAGACACAGGCTGCCAAGCAACAACAAGCCCGCACTGACCAACTCGCGGGAGCGGGCAACCTGCCCCTTCTTGACGCGCCTGTCGCAGCCGCCTGGGGGTTGCGGCTTCGCTACGGTTCTGACCATCCGACTGACTCATGCCACCCCCAGATGAGAGAGCTGGCCAAGCAGATACTCCACCAGGTCCAGATAACGGCCGGGGATCCCGCTTAACGTCAGCAACAGGGCGTACAAACCCACCAGCATGCTCATCGGAAAACCCAGCGAGAAGATATTGAAACTGGGCGCACTGCGGTTCATCACCCCGAAGGTCAGATTGACCAGCAGCATGGCGATCATCGCCGGAAAGGCCAGCGTCATGGCACCGGCAAAGGACCAGTGGATCAATTGCCAGACGATCGACAAGTCCAGCGTCAGCAAGGAGCTGCCTGGCGGCCACTGCCGCAGACTGCGCACCAGCAGATCCAGCACCACCAGATGACCATTCAAACCAAGAAATAGCAGGCTGCAGAGAATCGAGAGAAACTCACCGACTATGGGTTCATTCTCGCCATGCACCGGATCATTCATCACCGCCATGGCCAACCCCATCTGCTGGGAGAGCAGATGCCCGGCCATGCCCAGCAACCAGAACAGGGTCTGGGCACAGAAGCCGAATAGCAACCCGAACAGGATCTGCTCAACCGTCATCACCAGTGCGGGCAACGAAAACGGGTCGACCACCGGAGCCCGCCCCAGCATGGGCGCCACCAATAGACTGAGCAAAAAGGCCAGCAACAAGCGCAACTGAAGGGTCACCCGGTAGTCACCCAACAGCGGCATCATCCAGAAAGCCGCGCTCAGGCGCACGAAAGGCCACCACCAGAGACCCAGCCAGCTCACCAGCTCGGCGGCACTGAGTTGCCCCCAACCGCTCATCAGCCCATCAACCCCGGAACCTGGGCAAATATCGCCCGGAACAGATCGGTGATCTGCCGTAACATCCAGGGGCCGGTAAACACCAGCGTCAGCAGGGTCACCACCAGACGCGGTAGAAAGCTCAGGGTCTGCTCCTGTACCTGGGTCGCCGTCTGGATAATGCTGACCACCAGGCCGACCACTAGGCTGGGGACTATGAGCACCATCACCAGGCTGATCACCAATTGCACCCCTTGGCTCACCAGCTCGATGCTCTGCTCCGGTGTCATGTGCCACCGCCACTGAAGCTCGCGGCCAATGAGCCGACGGTCAGCGCCCAGCCATCCACCAGCACGAAAACCATCAACTTGAAGGGTAACGAGATGACCAGAGGCGACAGCATCATCATCCCCATGGCCATCAACACGCTGGCGACCACCAAATCGATCACCAGGAAGGGAATGAAGATCATGAAACCAATCTGGAACGCGGTATTGAGTTCACTCAGCACAAAGGCCGGCATCAACACGCCGAATGGCACATCCTGAGCCGCCATCTGGGTCGACTCCCCGGCAATGCGTAGCACCTGCTCCAGATCCGATTCCCGGGTCTGGGCCAGCATGAAGGCGCGCAACGGCTTTTCTGCGACCGTCAATGCCTGGGGCAGGGTCAGAGTCCCGGCATCGTAGGGTACGAATGCCTTGGTGTAGACCTCTTGCCAGACCGGACGCATGATGAGCAGCGTCAAGGTCAATGCTATGCCAATCAGCACTCGGTTGGGGGGACTGGACTGCAAACCCAGCGCCTGACGCAGGATCGCCAGCACAATGATGATGCGGGTGAAGCTGGTCATCATCAGCAACAGTGTCGGCAGCAAGCTAAGCAGGGTCATAAACAGCAGGATCTGCAACTTGATGTTGTAGTCCTGCGCCCCGGCCTGCCCTGGTGCCACCGAGAACAGCGTCAGATCACTGGCATGAACCAGCCCACTGCAGCACAGCAAAGCCAGGAACCCGCCCCACGCGATGAGTCGTTTCATCGCTGTTTAATGGCCTAAATCATCAAGCAGTTGCTCGTCGACAATCTCGACCAGCCGCAGACCATATTTGCCGTTCACCAGCACCACTTCGCCACGGGCCAGCAGATGACCATTCACCCGCACATCCAGCGGCTCACCGGCCTGTTTGTCCAGTGCCAGGACAGCACCAGCACCCGCGTTCATCAGCTCACCGAGCGGCAACTCGACGCTGGCAACTTCCAGCGTCACCTTGACCGGGATCTGGCGGAAAAAGCCAAGTCCACGCCCGTGAGGACGGGTTGAGGTGGGTTCGGCCAGTTGCAACTCATCGTCGCTCTTGTCAAACAGGTTATCCAGACCATCCAGACCCAGATCCAGCAAATCCACGTTACTCTCTTTCATTGTTGTTTATCCTTACGTTCAAACATCAGTGACCTGAAACACCAGATGTCCCTGATGTTCGGCAACCTGGCCACGGAAACAGCCACGGGGCCCGATGGCGGCCACCACGGGCTCACTCATCTCCAGCGGCAAGACATCCCCCACCTGCAACTCACTGACTTCCGCCAGATTCATGGCCCACTGTTGCATCACCACACGCAGGCGAAAAGGCACCGAGGTCAGCGCCTGTTCCAGAGTCGCAGACAACTCGAGCGCAGGCTTTTCAGCCTCCTCGGGAGTGCAGGGCCACCACAGGAACCATTGACTGGCATGTTCACCCACCATCATGGTGGCCTCACTCGCCAACCACTCCCCCTGACGCGGCAGCTGTTCGGCACTGGTCGGTGCCACCACCCAACGCATTTCCGGTTCGGTCAGCAGATCGGAGCAAATATCCAATTGGTGTTGAAACAACCGTTGCAATAGCCGGATCTCGGTATCGGTCGGCGTCCGTTTGACCACTTCCTGATCCGAAGAGAGCGGAACTCCGCCGAAGAACAATACGGCCAGGCGATAGAGCACAGGTGCAGCGATGGCTAGCAAAGCCTGTTGCTTGCGACCAGCGGGGTCACGCCGCCCTTCGGCCTGCAGCCAGATCCAGCCTTCGGACTCAGCCATCGGCGTCTGGGTCGGTAACGACCACTCGAATGGAGCGAACTCCAGTTCACAGGGATGACCGTTGAACAGCTGGGCGTAACAGCCACCACACAGGGTCGAGAATGCTCGACGCTGACCATTCAACCGTTGCCCGTACTCATGCACCGAACGGTCCGGCCGCAGCAGGTCTAACAGAGGAAAAGCCAGCGCTTCATCACCACTCAACAGACTGGTTCCACTGCGGTTTGCAGCCTGAATAGCCATGGATACCTCGGCCTCACAAAATGAATAAATAGAAAACCAGATGATAAAAGCGACCCGATTTCATCAGAACTTGAATGAAATGCAGAAAAAGAATCAATTTTTCATAATTAGTTGATTTATATTGAATTTAACTCAATTGAATGTATGAAAGAGCGTGCCTGGGAGCATCAGTGATGTCCTGACCGGGAGCCATTTAGGAGGGAGGCGTGTCGGCCACCGCCGCGACCATAAAAAAGGGGCGCCAAAGCACCCCGCAGACTCAGCCCCGGAAGGGTAGGAATCAGAAGTTGTAACGGTAACTCAAGCCCACCGCCACGGCCTCAGGGCGATAGTTACCGACATTGAGCAGATAGAGCCGCTTGTTGAACTGCTTGTCCAGCAATCCCAGCAGGTTGTAGCCGTTGAGGCTGAACTTGCCATAATCCTGGGTCTGATAATGCAAGCCCAGATCGAGGAATGCCGCCTCCTGTACCGAATCGTAGTAACCGGGGTCGGTGAGATTGGTTGCCGAGGAGTTGGGATTATCCTCCCGGGCATCGTTGGTACTGTCGATCTGATCTTCGGCCCCCGGATAGCCCCAGAAATAACGCAGACTACTGGTCAACTGCCAGGCCGGATCCAGCTGCCAGGCGGCGTTGAACTTGGTCATGTGGTTGCTCCAGTTATTCAGATCATTGCCATAACCGAGATGGGAGGCCGTAATCCGGGTCGACCCACCCTCCGCCAAATCAAAATCATCCAACTTGGTGTAGGCGTGCGAGAAGCCCAGGCTCACCGCTTCCAGCTGATAGTTCAACTCCAGCTCCAGACCACCATACTTGAACTCCCCCACTGGCTGGGTATGCAGGGTGGCGAAGTTGATGCCCAGAATTTCGGCCTTGTTGTAGAAACCAGTCAGGGTCATGCGGGTGCTGGCACTGAGCTCCCGGCCGTAGATCAGCTCGGCGCTGGAGAGTTGCTCCGGCTCGGCATCCTCACCGGCCAGATAGAGGGCGCGCAGCTCCTCGGCGTTGTTCTTGCGCAACGAGCGGCTCAAGATCCCTTTGAGGGTGTCCCGTTCGCTCAGCGCGGCGACCAACGCCAGTCGGGGCGACCACATCCAGCCGGTGTACTGATCCTTGTCGGCGCGCAAACCGGTAAACTGGGTCAGCCAGGAATTGATCTGCCACTGATGTTCGCCAAACACCCCGACCGCATAGGTGGCCCAGGGATCCATGTCTCCCAACACCGAAGACTGGGCATGATCATACTCCGCCGTCGACAAGCCCCAACGGGAATAGATCAGCTCGCTGCCCAGCGCGGTGGCATGGCTGGCACTGTGATTCCAGTTCAGAGTACCCCGCAGCAGATACTCCTCTTCGCGGTGGTTTTCCGGCGTAACACCTGACTGATCCGCATTCCACAATTCACGCATATAGGCCGTGCTGTCGAAGCCGCCTTTCATCTCGAACCACATGTTGCTGTTGAGCACCCAGAGCTGGGAGAGATCCAGGGTCAGCTGCTGATAGCCAACGCCATTGGTGGCATAAGAATCCTCCGTGGCTCCCGGGGTCGCAGACCCGTTCGGCGCCGTGTAGATGGTCTTATGCTCCCAGGTCAGTTGCTCGCCACCCTGGGTGAAACGCAGCCAGGCATTGAAATCCTGTTTCTGGTAGTGACCGTGCAACTTGACCTTGGGACGGTTATGGAACGACTCGTGGTTATTCGGTGTGCCGTAGGAAACCGGCTGACCGCCGGTAATCGATTCACCCCAACTGGTGGTGCTGCTCAGGCCATACACCAGTGGCGAACTACCGCTGCTGGCACCGGCATAGTCGCTGATCCCGGCATACAGCAGTAGGCCATGATCCGGGCTATCCCCAAACTGCAGCGCATTTTTGACCTCGACGGAGCGAAATACCTCACCCTCACCCCATTTGACCGTCATGCCATCGGGGCCATGATCGGCAAAACTGTCGGTCTGAATATTGATCACCATGGAAACGGCACCGGGACCATAGACCACAGAGCCCGGACCACGGACCACATCAATTTTGCGAATATCCGCTAACAGCGGCGTATCCCGCTCACTCAGAGCGCCAAAATGGGTCTTTTCATTCAATACCCGACCATTGACCACCAGCAGGTATTTATCGTCCCGATCGCCGATCAGGCCGCGCATCCCCATGTGGGGCGCCTCCCAGTGATGCGGCAGGTAATGGAAATTCGGCACATAGATTTCCAGCAGATCAAACAGGCTACGAGCCCCGGACTGCTCAATCATCTGGCGATCGATGCTGGTGATCGAGGCGGGCATACGGCGGGTTGCCGTCGGCGTCAAGGTAGCAGAGCCCTCCAGCTTGACCTGCATCAGCTGATCCAGATCCATCTGCAATAGCTCATCATCACTCGAGGCGGCCAGAGCGCTGATCGGTAGCAGCAGACAAGCCGCGACCCAAGACGCTTCTCTCATGGTCATTACTCCCGAACCATCCCGTTCATTTGACATCCCTGTACTGGGTATAGACAACAGTAGCGAGCGCGAATGGGTTTGTGCAGGCACCATGCCAGAGCCTGTGATCCACATTGGATTGGCGATGAAAATAGCACCTAAAGAAGCCTCAAAAGAAGCCTTATGGCGCGGGATGGTTTGAACTGGCTCGCGCTCTGATGTCAATGCAGAAGCTTGTTAAGCCCCTTTCCTCTATAAGTATTCACCAGCAATGCAGTGAACCTGGCTGCAAGATGGATCGTCACCGCAGGTCGAACCCGAGCCAAGTCAGTTGCGGGAACCTCGAAATTAAGCGGCACCCAAAGGATAACCATGACAGCCCCGATGCAGAGTGTGTGGTGATGGCTCACCATAACGCCAGGCCCCGTCGATACAGCGCCCAGCGCTGGCTAGGGGTGTTGCTGCTGTTTTGTTGTTTGCAGGGAAGCGCCGACAACTCCCTGCGCCTGGAAAAGCTCAAAGCCGCCTATGTCTTCAACTTCCTGAAATTTACCATCTGGCCGCTGGAAGGCGCCCGCGATATGCCGTTATTCGTTTGCTTGGGCAACAGCGATGCAGTGCTGCAACAAGCCTTCAAACCACTGCAAGGCCAGCAGGTGAACGGCCGGAAAGTCTATATCCGCCCCTTACCGGTAAAAGCCGATGTGGCTGGATGCCACGTCTATTACCTGCGTCAAGGCGGCGCACCAGTCCCATTACGCACCTTGGCTCAACGCTATCCGGGATTATTGACCATTGGCGATGATGAAAACTTCGTCGCCGATGGCGGCATCATCGGTTTGCAGGAGGTGGAAGGCCGTCTGCAATTTGCTATCAATCTGGACCTCATCCGACAAGGCCACTACACCATCAGCTCGCAGTTACTGAAACTGGCGCGCAATACAGGGATGACCCCATGAAGCAGCTCTCGTTCTGGCATCGCTCCTCGCTCTCGAAGAAGGTCGCCACCCTGGTGGTGCTGGTCTGCGTCGTCACACTGAGTCTCTTCGCGATTGCCTTCCTCTCCCAGCAATACAGCATGCTCCGCAGCCAGAGCAAGACCGCGCTGGAGGTACTATCTCAGAGTGTGGCCTTCAACAGTGCGGCGGCAGTAACCTTTCTCGATGCCTCCTCAGCCAATCAGACCCTACAGTCTCTGCAATACTCGCCAGAAATCGTGCAAGCCACTATTACCCTAGAAAATGGCAAGTTACTGGCGCGCTATCATCGGGATCATGAGGCCCACGATGAGCATGAGATGGTGTTGACCACCCCCATCCTGATGCAAGGTGAACGACTCGGAACCTTGCAGTTGCATGCCCAGTTGAACCCATTGAATCGCATCATGCGGCAGAGCCTGTTCACCGGCCTGGTGCTCGGCGCGGTAGCGCTGCTGCTCGCGGGCTGGCTGGCGCGTCTCTCCGGCCGCATCCTGACGCAACCCCTCAACCGATTGGCCGACATTGCCAGCACCATAGCCCGCGATAAAAATTATGCCCTGCGTGCCGATGAGGAGAGTCATCAGGATGAAGCACGGCAACTGGCACAATGTTTCAACGACATGCTGGCACAGATCGAGCAACGGGATCGGGTGCTGGAACAGCACCGCGACCATCTGGAACAGGTCGTGCAGTTACGGACCGTGGATCTGGTGCAAGCCAGAGACTCGGCAGAGTCGGCAAACCGCGCCAAGAGTGAATTTCTGGCCATGATGAGCCACGAAATTCGCACCCCGCTGAATGGGGTCATCGGCATGACCGACTTGCTCAACGCCACAGCGCTAGACGACAAACAACGGCGCTTTGTCCGCATCATTCGACGCTCTGGCGAAGATCTGCTGACCATCATCAACGACATTCTCGATTTTTCGAAGATTGAGGCGGGCAAGCTGGAGCTGGATCGCAGCTCATTCAATCTGAACCTGCTGCTGGAGGATCTGGTCGAACGCTTTGCGCCGGTTGCCCATGGCAAGGGTCTGGAAATCCTCTGTTCGCCGCCGACCCATGCCATTCATCTGCAGGGGGATAGCAAGCGCCTGAGCCAGGTACTGACCAATCTGGTCGGCAATGCCATCAAATTCACCGAACAGGGCGAAGTGGTGGTGCGAGTGGACATACTGGCCCAGGACGATGAGCAGGTGACTTGCCGTTTCAGTGTGCGGGATACCGGCATCGGTATCCCTCCCGAACGACAAGCCAAGTTGTTCCAGGCTTTTTCCCAGGCGGACAGCTCGACGACTCGCCGCTTCGGTGGTACCGGACTGGGCCTGGCCATCTCCCAACGGCTGGTGCAGCTGATGCACGGCCAAATCGAGCTGCACAGTGACAGCGGCAAAGGCAGCGAATTCTTTTTTACCCTGACCCTGGCCCCGGAAAAAGCCTTGCAGATGCAGACCAAACAACGTCAGCTCAGTCGCCTCAAGGTGCTGATTGTGGATGACAACACCACCAATCTGGAAATCCTGACCCACCAACTCACCGCCTGGCATTGCCAGATATCCCTCGCCCAGAGTGTGCAACAGGCGATGACCTTGCTCCAGCAGGCGCAGACCGTCGGCAGTCCGTTTAACATGGTGCTGACCGACATGATGATGCCCGATGAGGATGGCTTGGGGCTGGTTGCCCGCCTGCAAGCCGATCCTGGGCTGGCCGATATCCCCATCATCATCCTCAGTTCCGCAGGCTACTCATTGCCGACTACGGACTGTCTGCAGGCACGCAACTGCCAGCAACTGACCAAACCGGTCCGTCAATCCGATCTCTACAACGCCATGGTGCATGGCCTGCATCAACCTATCCCGGTGCTGGGTCCTGCTGCGGCCGTCGGAGGGGTTCATACCCGGCTGCAAGGTCGGGTGCTGTTAGCCGAAGACAACCAGGTCAATCAGGAAGTGGCGCTGGCCATGCTGCAAAATCTGGGACTGGGTTACGAAATGGTCACGAATGGTGCCGACGTACTGGAGATCCTGCACAAACAGAGCTTCGATCTGATACTGATGGACTGCCAGATGCCAATCATGGATGGTTTCCAGGCGACGGTGGCCATTCGGCAACAGGAGCAGTTTAGCGCCCAGCATATTCCCATCGTCGCCCTGACGGCCAACGCCGTATCCGGTGATCGGGAACGCTGCCTAGCCTGTGGTATGGACGATTACCTCTCCAAACCCTTTACTCAGGAGCAACTGGGCAACCTGTTGGCCCAATGGTTACCCACCATCACAGCGCCTGGCGGATCCCAGGTCACCTCGCCTCAGGCTGGCACCACGACCCGGCAGCATCACGAGCTGGATCCGCGTGCCATCGACAACCTGCGAACTCTGCGTGCCGGTCTATTAGTCAAGGTGTTGGCGGCTTGGCTGCAAGAATCCCCCGGTCTGCTGGCCCAGATGCAACAGGCCATCGCCGAACAGGACGCCAGTCGTTTGCTGCGCGCCGCTCACTCGTTGAAAAACAGTGCTGCCAATCTGGGAGCACGATCCCTGTCTCAGCTCTGCCTGCAAATCGAACAACTGGCACGTCAAGGCACGACACAGGGGCTACAAAATTTAATGGTCGAGATAGAGTACCGATTTATGCTTACTAAGGATGAGATCGCCCAGTTGCATCAGGAGGAAACATGAACGAGCAACTCCTGAGCCGGGTGCAACCGCTGGTGCTGGTGGTCGATGACGAACTGAGCGCCCGGCTTATCATGCGTGCCACCCTGGAGGAATCCGGATTCGACGTAGTCGAGGCCGCCAGTGTCGCGGAGGCTCTGGAGCAGTTTCATGCCCAACAACCGGATCTCATCATCCTGGATGTCATCTTGCCAGACGGCAACGGCATTGAACTCTGTGCCCACCTGCGCCAGTTGGCCGCGGGGCGTAATCTGCCGATTGCCATGGCTACCGGCCTGGATGATGTACCTTCGATCCAGCAAGCCTATCAATCGGGCGCCACCGACTTCATCACCAAACCCATCAGCTGGGGCACTCTCGGCTATCGGGTGCGCTATCTGCTGCGCGCCCATCATGCCTTCGAAGAGCTGGCGCTCAGCGAAAGCAAGAACCGGGCATTGCTGTCAGCACTGCCTGACTTGTTATTCCGAATCAATGCCAACGGCGTCATTCTCGACCGCTTGGCGGGCTCCGAGGCTCCGGATTGGAGCGATTGGGATCTGCAACCCGGCGCCGTATTGCAGGATCACCCGAGTGCCCTGGTTGCCGAGATGATCCAGCGGGAAATCACCATGGTGCTGGAGCAACAATCACAACATGCCCTGGAAATTGCGCTGCCGCGCAATCACGAAGGCGTCTGCTGGGAGGCGCGGATCCTGCCGCGCAGCGAGGATGAAGTGTTACTGGTGCTGCGGGATATCAGCCGCCGCAAACAGATGGAGAACCAGTTGCGGCTCTCGGCCAAGGTGTTTGAATCCAGTAATGAGGCCATTCTCATCACCGATCGCCGGAATCGGGTGATTTCGGTCAACCAGATGTTTGAAAAACTGACCGGATTCAGCACCCAGGAAATCTTGGGCAAGGAGCCGACCTTGTTAGGCGCTGGTCAAGAAAACCGCAGCCTGTACCGTAACCTGTGGGCGCTGTTGTATGAAAACGGCGCCTGGCAAGGCGAACTCACCGATCGACGTCGTTCCGGCGAAACCTATCCGGTCTGGCTTTCCATCAGCCTGGTGCGAGATGGACAAGGCGAGCCGGAATACCATATTGCCAGCTTCTCCGACATCACAGAGCGCAAGCGCCAGGAGGCGCAGATCGAACATCTGGCCTTCCACGACGTATTGACCGGATTACCGAACCGCCGCCTGCTGACCGATCGCATCGAGGTTGCCATCTCCCAGGCACAGCGGGAAAACAGTGGTCTGGCGCTGCTATTTATCGATCTGGATCGGTTCAAAACCATCAATGATTCGCTGGGACATCAGGCTGGCGATCAACTGCTGCGCGAGGTCGGACGTCGACTCGGGCAATGGGTGCGCAGTGGCGACACCGTCAGCCGGGTCGGTGGAGATGAGTTCATCGTCTTGTGCCCCAACTGCGGCCACCCTGACGATGCCTCGGCGCTGGGCGAAAAGCTGCTGGAAGCCTTGGCCCAGCCGTACCATATTGCAGAGAACCAACTGATCATCACCGCCAGTATCGGTATCGCCCTCTATCCAGATAACGGCAGTGACGCCAACATGCTGATCGGCAATGCCGATGCCGCCATGTACCTGGCCAAAGAGAATGATCGCAATAACTGCCAGTTCTACTCTCCGGAACTGAACGAGAAGAATCTGGAACGATTACAGCTGGAGTTGCGATTGCGTCATGCGCTGGAAGCCCATGAATTTGTGCTCTACTTCCAGCCCCAGATCGATGCCCGGACCGGTGCCCTGGTCGGCGCTGAAACCCTGATCCGCTGGCTCGACCCCATCCATGGCCTGATCCCGCCGGGGCGTTTCATTCCCCTGGCCGAGGAGACCGGGCTGATCCAGCCCATTGGCGACTGGGTGCTACGTGAAGTGTGTCGCTACCTGCATCGCTGGCAAGCGCAAGGATTGGCCCCCATCCCCATCGCCGTCAACCTGTCGGCGCGTCAGTTCAAGCAGCAAAATTTCATCGAGTCGGTTGCCGAAGCGTTAGCCGAAACCGGCATAGAGGCGCGCTGGATTGAGCTGGAGCTGACCGAGAGCATGCTGATGAAAGATATTCAGCAGACCACAGGCAAACTCCAGCAACTCAAGGAGATGGGGTTCAGTATTTCGGTCGATGATTTCGGCACCGGTTTCTCCAGCCTCAACTACCTGCGCCACTTCCCTCTCGACGTACTGAAGATCGATCAATCCTTCGTGCGGGAACTGTTTGAGGATGATGCGGCGCTAGCCATCATCGACTCCATCATCGCCCTGGCCAATGCCCTGGGGATGCGCACGGTTGCCGAAGGGGTGGAAACCGCCGATCAACAACTGATGTTACAGCACCACGGTTGCGACACGCTGCAGGGCTACCTCATAGCGCGCCCGCTGCCGGAGGAGGAGTTTATGCACTGGGTTCGCCAGTACACGGCAACGCAGGGCCCGGGGTTGATCGGCTAGACAGGAGCGGCAACGGTTTATTTGCTCCGACTACGCGGTGTCGTCGGCGTTTTGGCTACGAACTGTTTGATGCTGCGCTTTTCGGCCGTCCGACGATTGGCCTGCTTATCCCGAGGTGGACGCTTGCGGGCAGCCTCTTCCGTGGCCGGCACATCGGTCACCGGAAACTCGGCCAATTCCTGCACCGGGATCCGGTTGCCAGTCAGCGTCTCGATCGCCTGCAACGCAGCCATATCATGATGCGCCAACAAGGCCAGCGCCACGCCGGAGCGACCCGCGCGGCCGGTACGGCCAATGCGGTGCACATAGGTCGCCGGCGCATCCGGTAGCTCGAAATTGATCACCAACGGCAAGGCGCTGATATCCAGCCCCCGCGCCGCCAGATCCGTTGCCACCAGCACGGGTAACTGCCCGGATTGCAGCTGAGCCAGCACGGCACTGCGTTCAGCCTGCGGCTTGTCACCATGCAGTGCGGCAGCGGTGATGCCCTGTTTGCACAGTCGCTTGACCAGACTATCCGCCGTGGCTCGCTGGTTGACGAATACCAGCGCCGTTTGTCCTGGCCGCTGTTGCTGCAACAGATGTAGCAATAGCGCCGCCTTGCTGCCCTTGTTCACCAAATACCCTTGCTCGTCAATCACTCCCTGCGGCCGGGACTCGACGCTAATCAGCTGCGGAGTCCGCAACAAGGTCTGGGCGAGCGCCGTGACGGCCTCAGGGAAAGTGGCCGAAAACAGCAGCGTCTGCTGACGGGCACCGAGCAGCGCCAGCAGCTGCTCCAGCTCACGGCGGAAGCCCATCTCCAGTAGTCGATCTGCCTCATCCAGTACCAGTTGCCGCACCTGAGCCAGGGTCAGGGCCTGCTGGCGCAGCAGTTCGAGCAAACGTCCCGGCGTGGCAATCAGCAGATCGCAACCTGTCGCCAATGCCGCAACTTGGCCCTCGAGCGGTTCGCCACCCAATACCAATTGGATCACCGGCGCAGGCGTCAGGGAACCGGCGAGAACCCGGGCCACCTGACTCACCTGCTCGGCCAGCTCCCGAGTCGGAACCAGCACCAGAGCGCTCGGCGCCGCTAACACAGCCGGAGCCGAGCCAGACAGCGTTACTAGCCAATCTTGCAACAGGGGCAACAGAAAGCTCAGCGTCTTGCCTGTACCTGTCGGCGCGCACACCTGCACATCCATCCCCGCAAGAGCCGGAGGAAGCGCCTGACACTGCACCGCCGTCGGTTGTACCCAGCCCTGTACATTCAAGGCCTGTAGGAGTTCCGGACATAGAGGCAAATCGGTAAATCTGGACATGACGTCTTCCTGTTGAGTCGGAAACAAGAAATAACAAAGGGCCCGCAGGCCCTGTGTCGACTATGAGTCAAGCAGCATCAATCTGCTACACCATCGGGTTCTTCGACAACCCGGGTCGGCCAACCCATCAGGGTTTGACGCTTGGCCTCATCCTGCAGTTCGGAGGCGCGCAGATAATGGACTTGCGGCCAGCCTTGCGGCAACCAGATGGTCAATTGGTCCTCATCCGCCTCGAAGCGAAACTCGGGAACCGTGCCTTCGGTACGACGCATGCACAGGATGATGGACAGCCGTAGGATGCGCGCCAGGCGACAAGCCTGGGTCATGGAGACCGCATTTTGCCGCTCCAGTTCATCCAGTTTGAACTCATCCCGTTGATTGAGCATCAACGCCGATAACAACTGCTTCTGCGCCGGAGTAAAACCGGGCATATCGATGTGATCGATGATGTAGGCGGCATGTTGCGGCGCCTTTTTGTATTCGATACACAATCCCAGCTCGTAGAGCATGGCAGCCCAACGCAGCATGGGGCGGCCATACTGCTCACTCAGATGCCAGCTCTGATGCAACTGGGTGAATGCGGTCAAGGCCACGTTACGCACCCGCTCCGCCTGATCCCGATCCAGTTGATAACGGGTGATCAGACTCTCGGCTGTCCGTTCACGAGCATCACAATCCCGTTTACGACCGACCATGCCATAGATGAGTCCCTCGCGCAGGGCGCCACCGGCCAGGGTCATATTGTCGATGTGCAGGGTTTCGAAAATCGCGATCAGAATGGCCAGCCCAGATGGAAAAACAGTCAAGCGCTCGGGAGCCAAGCCTTGCAACGCCAGCTGATCGATACGACCACACTGGATGGCCTGTTCCTTCAATTCGTTGAGCTTGCTCAGCGTCACCCGCTCACTACGCCCTTGAGCGATCATGATCTCTTGCAGCGCTTGCACGGTCCCGGAGGCGCCGACACAGGTGATCCAGCCCATATCGAGATAGCTCTGCTCGACTTGAGCCAGCACCACTTTGGCGCCTTCGATCGCGGCAGCAAAATTGTCGGCACTCAGCAAGCCATCGGCAAAGAAGCGTCTGAGCCAAGTGATACAGCCCATATGCAGGCTGTTCAATAGCTTGGCATCACTTTGCTCACCGATCACCAGTTCGGTACTCGCGCCACCGATATCGATGACCAGGCGTTTGCCTTCGCCACTGGAGGTCCAGGAAACGCCCTGGTAGATGGTTCTGGCCTCATCTTCACCGGTGATCACTTCGATATGGTGACCGAGAATGCGCTCCGCTTCGACCAGGAAGACACCCACATTGCCCGCCAGCCGCAAGGTAGCGGTACCGACGATGCGGGTATTCTCTTTCGGTACGTCCTGCAGTTGTTCGGCAAACAGACGCAGACAATCCCAGCCCCGCGCCATGGCTTCATGACTCAGGCAATTGTCAGCATCGAGGCCAGCAGCCAACCGCACTTTACGCTTGACCTTGGCAACCGTGCGGATCGCGCCCGCAACCTCGCGCACCACCAGCATGTGGAAACTGTTGGAGCCGAGATCAATGGCAGCATACAGAGGTGGCTGGTTCACGGGCGACGTCCTGTCAGGGTTTACGAGGGCCACGGCGGCGTCCGGCACTCGGCTGACGCTCACGCATATTACGATTGATGCCAGCACGATGGCGGTGGATCCGCTTCGGTGCCTCGGCATCCTGCAGTAACGCCTGGCGATCATACTTGCTCATCGGGATCGGATGTCGAATGTAATCTTCGATCGCCGGCAAGTTGAAGGCATAGTCTTCACAGGCAAAGCTGATGGAATGACCACTCTTGCCAGCACGGCCAGTACGGCCAATGCGGTGCACGTAGTCTTCCGCGTCATCCGGCAGATCATAGTTAAACACATGGGTGACATCGGGAATGTGCAGGCCGCGAGCCGCCACATCGGTGGCCACCAGGATATCCAGCGTACCCTTGGTGAAGTCCTCGAGGATCTTCATGCGCTTTTTCTGCGGCACATCGCCGGTCAACAGACCAACGCGATGGCCATCTGCTTCCAACCAGCCGTGTACGTCTTCGCAGACATGCTTGGTATTGGCAAAGACGATGGCTTTATCCGGCCACTCTTCTTCGATCAAGGTCAGCAGCAGCAACATCTTGTCATCGTTGGAGGGATAGAACAGCTCCTCTTTGATGCGTTGGCCGGTCATCTGCTCGGGCTCGATCTGCACATGCTCCGGCTGATTCATATGCTCGTAAGCCAGTTCCTGCACCCGCAGCGATAAAGTGGCAGAGAACAGCATGTTCAGGCGCTGGTTTGGCATCGGCATGCGACGGAACAGGAAACGAATATCCTTGATGAAACCCAGATCGAACATACGATCGGCCTCATCCAGTACCACGGCCTGGATCCGGGAGAGGTCGATAATCCCCTGCTTCAGGTAATCGATGATACGACCGGTAGTGCCGATCAGCACATCAACGCCTTGCTCCAGCACGGCAAGCTGCTTGTCGTAGCCATCACCACCGTACGCCAGACCCAGTTTAAAACCCGTGGTCTCGGCCATAGGCTCGGCATCATTGTAGATCTGCACCGCCAGCTCACGAGTCGGCGCCATGATCAACACACGCGGTTGATTGGTCTTGCGCTCGGGCGAGGCGGGATTGATCAGCAGATGATTGAAGATACCAGCCAGGAAGGCGATGGTTTTGCCGGTCCCGGTTTGTGCCTGGCCCGCAATATCTTTGCCTGCAATGAGAATAGGGAGAGAAAGCGCCTGGATCGGCGTGCAATAGTGAAATCCCTTGGCTTCCAGACCGGCGAGAACCTGCGGTTCCAGCCCCATCTGGGCGAATTTCTGTTCAGTTAAGTGTGTTTTGCTCATGGCAGACAGGTTATCAGGTTGGGCTTGCAATAATAAACAGGATCATTTCAAATAGGGCAACTATTTGCCTTTTATTTACATCTATTGGCTATATTTGCCAACAGATCCTCAACAATAGACTGGAGTGGTAGATGAGTGACAAGATTGTTCAGCTGACCGATGCCAGCTTCGAAGCAGACGTGATCAAGGCTCAAGGCCCGGTACTGGTCGACTTCTGGGCTGAGTGGTGTGGCCCGTGCAAGATGATTGCACCTATCCTGAACGAAGTAGCTGATGAATATGCAGGCAAGCTGACTGTGGCCAAGCTGAATATTGATCAGAACTCCGAGACTGCGCCTAAGTACGGTATTCGTGGTATTCCGACCCTGCTGCTGTTCAAGAACGGTGCTGTGGCCGCGACCAAAGTGGGCGCGCTCTCCAAGACCCAATTGAAAGAGTTTCTGGACGCCAACGTCTAAATCCTCCAAGAGCGCTCATCGAGCGCTCTTTGTTTTTCACCCCGACGCAATAGACGCCTTCGCGATTTGATGCTAACTTATACAGCGACCTAGTAATCCACCCGCGCTGATCTGCGCTCTCTCCTATCGAAAGCAGCCTCAACCCAGCGACCGTCTAACCGCTTCATTTCCTGTTGATACCCATTCATCGCCATGAATCTGACTGAATTAAAGAATACCCCTGTATCCGAGCTGGTAAAGCTTGGCGAATCCATGGGCCTGGAAAACCTGGCTCGTTTGCACAAGAAAGATATCATCTTCGCCATTCTCAAGGCTCACGCCAAGAGCGGGGAAGATATCTTCGGTGACGGTGTGCTGGAAATCCTGCAAGACGGTTTCGGCTTCCTGCGTAGTGCAGACAGCTCCTATCTGGCGGGTCCGGACGACATATATGTCTCCCCGAGTCAGGTACGCCGTTTCAACCTGCGCACCGGTGATACCATCTCCGGTAAAATTCGTCCGCCGAAAGAAGGTGAGCGTTATTTCGCACTGTTGAAGGTGGATACCGTCAACTACGACCGTCCGGAAAATGCCCGCAACAAGATCCTGTTCGAAAACCTGACCCCCCTGCACCCGACCAAGCGTCTGCGTCTGGAGCGGGGCAATGGTTCGACCGAAGATATTACCGCCCGGGTACTGGATCTAGCCTCCCCCATCGGTAAGGGTCAGCGAGGCCTCATAGTCGCACCGCCGAAAGCCGGTAAGACGATCCTGTTGCAGAATATCGCCCAAAGCATCACCAGCAACCACCCCGAGTGTGAGCTGATCGTACTGCTGATCGATGAACGTCCTGAAGAAGTGACCGAAATGCAACGCATGGTCAAGGGTGAAGTCGTGGCTTCCACCTTCGATGAACCAGCAACGCGTCACGTGCAAGTTGCTGAAATGGTTATCGAAAAAGCCAAGCGGCTGGTTGAGCACAAGAAGGATGTGGTGATTCTGCTCGACTCCATCACTCGTCTGGCTCGTGCCTATAACACCGTCATCCCTTCATCTGGTAAGGTTCTGACCGGTGGTGTGGATGCCAACGCCCTGCATCGTCCGAAGCGTTTCTTCGGTGCCGCCCGTAACGTGGAAGAGGGTGGCTCGCTCACCATCATCGCCACTGCACTGGTTGATACCGGCTCCAAGATGGATGAAGTCATCTACGAAGAGTTCAAGGGTACCGGTAACATGGAACTGCATCTGGCGCGCAAGATCGCCGAGAAGCGCGTCTATCCGGCGATCGATATCACCCGCTCCGGCACCCGTCGCGAAGAGCTGCTGGCTCCGCAAGACGAGCTGCAGAAGATGTGGATCCTGCGTAAGATTATCCACCCGATGGGTGAAATCGAAGCCATGGAATTCCTGATCGACAAGCTTTCCATGACCAAGACCAACGATGAATTCTTCGACGCCATGAAGCGCCAGCAGAAGTAATCGACGGCAGCGTCATAAAAAATACCGGCTTTGCAGCCGGTATTTTTTTATCTGCGTATCGAGGAGAAAAGCCTCAATCGATACAAATCACGCCATCAGCCGGCACGGGCCGCCGACTGAATGCACTGCAGCAGGAACTGACCAAAGTCATGGCCATGATGCTGCAACATCTTGGGGAACATGGAGATCGGCGTCATACCTGGGAAGGTATTGATTTCGTTCAGCAGGATTTCGCCATCCGCGGTCAGGAAGAAGTCGACCCGCGACAGATCCTTGAGCTTGAGCTGGGTAAACGCCTTGAGCGCCAGGGTGCGGATGGTTTCCACTTGTTCGGCGCTCAGATCGCTGACATCCAGTCGGGTGGTCGAATGGCTACCACTGCTGTACTTCTCGTCATAGCTATAGAAGACATCGCCCGGCACGCAGATTTCGCCAGGGCGAGTGGCAACCAGCTCATCACCATACTGGTAGACTGCCACTTCCAGCTCGCGAGGTTGGACCGCCTTTTCGACCAGCACCTGGGCCGAATAGCCAAATGCCTGATGAATAGCATCAGACAAATGAGCCAGTTCAGTCACTTTGTAGCAGCCGACGGAAGAACCCTGACTCGCGGCCTTGACGAAGACTGAACCCCAACGGCGCATCGCCTGGTGGGCTTCGGCATGGGCCGAGCTGTCATCCTCGGAGAGGAACAGATAAGGGGTATTCGGGATACCCAGCGCCGTCAGCCACAACTTGGTGCTGACCTTATTGAAGCACAGCTTGCTGCCTTCCGAGCCACACCCCAGATAAGGCAGTCCCGCCAGCTCCAGGAACGACTGGATATCTCCGGTCTCACCCGGGAAACCATGAATGCACGGCACCACATAGTCGATCCGCTGTTCTTGACTGCCGACTCGCAACACCTTATCCAGCCCCAGGGAGCAGCGCTCGCCAGTGGCGGTTTGCCAGCGATCGGGGAATAACTCGACTCGCGTCATGACGATGTCCGGCAGGGCCCGGAGCTGTTGTTCGAGAAAATCGGCACTCTTGAGGGAAATTGAATGCTCACTGCCGCCACCGCCGCACATCAAGAGCACATGAAGCTTATTCATCAGGGGATTCCTTGCATCTAGACTCGCCGGCCGCGAGGCGGTCGGAATGACAATCACGCAGGGAAGTCTATCAATGGCGTCGACAGGGGGAAAGGGCTCAACGCACAAAGGTAAGGATCCAACTCCGACGTCGTGGCGTTTGCTCATGGCGGATGAAATCCCTATGCTGGCACTCGATACTGCTGTTCTCGCCCAAGGAACCCCGATGCGCCTGTTATGTCTATTCTGTGCCGTGTGGCTAAGCGCCTGCGTGACTGTCGGTCAGGATGCCGAGAAAAAGCCCAAGGCCCCCGAATTTCAGGGCGAATTTGCCCAGCTAGTTCGCCAGCCGACCGAACAGGCGGTCAACGGTCTGCTCAGTGGTAATAACCAGACCCTGGAAGCTGTGTTGACCGATCCCAACGTCTATACCCCGCCGGTACTCTTTGCCCTGGCGCATCAGCTCTATCAGCAAGGCGAGATCACCCCGGCCCTGTTCTGGTTCTACACCGCCCAGCTGCGCGCCCGCTCCGATGCCAACAAGTCCCTCGATCCGACCACCCAGCAGGGCGTCACCGAGCTGAGCAACCAGTTTGCCAAAGACATTAACCGCTATGCCCTCGGCCATCTGGATGAGCTGACCATCACGGTCAACCATGTCTTGACTTGGGATCGACAAACTAAACGCTATTACGATCCACGCTGGGTAGCACTCCATGGCCAGGAGGCCTATACCAAGACCACGATAGGCTTCAAACCGCAGAGTGAATGGCCGGTGATCGATGAACTGACCCGTCAGGGTTTCGAAAAGGGCTTTCAGCAGTTGCTGCAGAAAATCCGCGGTTAACCATGTGAGGAGTTCGTTATGGATCTCGCTGCATTACGGGACTATCTCGGTGCCAAACCCGGCGCCATGGAAGACCTGCCCTTCGGCCCCGAGGTGCTGGTGCTGAAAGTGGCTGGCAAGATGTTTGCCCTGGTGGCTTGGCAGGAGGCTGCCGCTGACGATCTCCCTCAAGG
>Ga0183099_1000497_pt1 | contig 28646 bp, 31 predicted proteins | sample Biomet1_FD_127788 | JGI IMG/M metagenome (GOLD analysis project Ga0183099, IMG submission 127788) | Microbial communities from bioreactor (seeded with anoxic lake sediment) at LBNL, California, USA - Biofuel metagenome 1 | ecosystem: Engineered > Bioreactor > Anaerobic > Unclassified ...
AAAACTGCAATCTCAGTTTTTGTAAGCTACTACATTATCTCGCCTGAAAGGCGCTTCTTCCAGCTATGCGATTATTAAGCGGTTACGCGTTTTCGGCGGAAAAAGGAGGAGCAAGGAAATGGAGCGCCGTTTTCGCCGCAAGGCGGAAACAGAGCGGAATGGACTTTGCTCCGACGCCTTACTGCAGCAGCTGCAGCACGCCCTGAGGAGCCTGATTCGCCTGAGCCAGCATGGCCTGAGCGGACTGCACCAGGATGTTGTTCTTGGTGTAAGCCATCATTTCCTTGGCCACGTCGGTGTCGCGGACGGTGGACTCGGCGTCCTGGATGTTTTCCTGCATCACGCCCAAGTTGTTGATGGTGTGATCCAGACGGTTCTGCAGAGCGCCCAGATTACCACGGGTGGAGGACACACTGTTGATAGCGGACTTGATCTTATCCACAGCAGCCTGTGCGCCGGTCTGGGTGGAGATATCGATGGAACCGATCCCCAGAGCATTGGTGTGCATATCATTCACAGAGACCGTCAACTGGTTGAATTTCTCAGCGGTATCGCCGATCTGCAGGGTCAGGCCGCCGCCGGAGGTAAGGCCCGCGCCAGCGGTACCATCCGTGCCCAGCTGATAAGTAGCATCGCTTCCGGAACCGCCACCCAGCAATGTAGCACCTGTGAGAGAGCCGTCAAAAGACGCCGTCATCTTAGCGCCAGCTTTACTCAGGAGCTGGTTAATATCATTGGCTGTATATTCCTTGTTAGCATCCAAATTGAGGGCAACATCCCCATCGACAGATGCAGTGGCACCCTCAGCATCGGTAGTTGTATTGGAAACAGTCAAAGTGCTGGTATTGACACCTGCCGTGGTGGCGGTGAGAACGACCTGAGTGCTGGCTCCGTCCGTGTTTGTCACCGACACGCCCTTAGCAGTGGCATACTTGGCGTCAGACACAGCAGCAGCATTAACCTCATTTACAGTACCGGTACCGGCAGTGGTAATGGAAATGTTCTTGTCAATTGTGATACTCAAATTTTTTGCAGAACTGGGGAGAGTAGCGTTCTTAATCAAAGTATCAATATCGTCCTGCGTATATGTGCTTGCTGCATCGGCTCTCAAATTCAACGTAACATTACCGCTGGAATCGACACTGATGCCGTGAGTTCCAGTGCCAGCGACTGTAGTATTTACAGAGAAAGTCTTCCCATCTTCGAGCCCAGAAACAGTGAACTTAACTGCACTCGCAAAGTTACCTGCAGTCGCTCCAGTATTAGCCGTACTGGTTGCTTCTACACCGGTAGTTCCGGAACCCAGAGAGCCGTCCAGCAGCTTGATGCCGTTGAAGTTGGAGGAATCGGCGATACGGTCGATTTCGGACTTCAGCTGAGTGACTTCCTTCTGGAGGTTTCCGCGGTCGGTATCGTTATCATAGGTGCCGTTGGCGGACTGGTCGGTCAGAGTCACCATGCGGTTGAGCATAGAGTGAACCTCGGTCAGAGAACCTTCGGCGGTCTGCACCAGGTTGATGCCGCTCTTGGCGTTGGACTGAGCCTGATCCAGGCCGGAGATCTGAGCGCGCATCTTCTCGGAAATTGCCAGACCTGCGGCGTCATCGCCGGCGCGGTTGATCTTATAGCCGGAAGACAGCTTCTCAAGGTTCTTGCTCAGAGCGGAAGTATTGCTGGAGTAGTTGCGATAGGCGTTCATCGCCATGATGTTGTGTTGTACACGCATAATTGTTACCTCCATGTAATTTTTCAGGTGGGAATCCATTCCCAACCTTTTTTAAGCGGCGTTTCCGGCTCCAGAGGCCTCATGGGTCCGTTCGCATCCGCGGCAGGGGCTTTTTTACCCTTGTAACCCATATATCGTCTGTTTTTTTCAAAACATAAGGTCTTTAGAAAAATTTTCCGACAATTTTTTGGCCGCTCACCCGCCGCACCGTCCGCGGCCTTGCGGCATACGATATCAGGACGGGAGCAATTTTCGGCGCGCCCGTCGGTAAAGGAGGATATCTGCCATGATGATCGCTCTTGAGCATGTGGCGCTGACCTATCAATCGCCGGACGGAGAGATCGAGGCATTGCGGGACGTGTCGTTTGAAATGGAGGAGGGGGAGTTCGTCAGCATCGTGGGACCGTCCGGCTGCGGAAAGTCCACGCTGCTGAGTCTGATCAGCGGGCTGGAGCCGCCCACCGGCGGACAGATTCTGGTGGACGGAAAGCCGGTGACCGCGCCGTCCGGCCGGGTGGGGCTGATGCCCCAGCGGGACCAGCTTTTTGAATGGCGCTCCATCTGGGACAATGTGACGCTGGGGCTGGAGCTTCAAGGCGAGCGGGACCCGGCGCAGTATGAGCGGGTCCGGGCGCTGCTGGAGCAGTACGGTTTGGGTGCGTTTGCGGAGAAACGGCCCTCGCAGCTCTCCGGCGGAATGCGGCAGCGCTGCGCCCTGATCCGGACCATGGCCACCCAGCCAAGAATTTTGCTGCTGGACGAACCCTTTTCCGCGCTGGACTACCAGACGCGGCTGTCCGTTTCGGCGGACATCCATGCCATCATCCGTCAGGAGCACAAGACCGCCCTGCTGGTGACCCATGACATCTCCGAGGCCATCAGCCTTTCCGACCGGGTGGTGGTGCTGAGCCGCCGCCCCGCGGTCGTCAAGTCCATTCACGATCTGGGGGATCTGCGGGATCTCCAGCCGATGGCACGGCGGGATGCGCCCTCGTTCCGTACATTTTTTAATTCCATCTGGAAGGAGCTGGATGTCAATGCCTGATTCGACTCCCTCCCTCCGGCGGCTTGCCTATCTCCGCGCCAAGCGGCGAGAAAAGGCCGCCGTCCGGTCGCTTCAAATTTTTCTGTTAATTTTCTTTTTAATTCTTTGGGAGATTTCCGCCCGGCAGGGTTGGATTGATGCGTTTATTGTCAGCTCTCCGTCCCGTGTTGCAAAGACCGTGGCGGGACTGTATCAAAGCGGGGATCTCTGGGTCCACCTTTGGACCTCCTGTGCGGAGACCGCGGCGGGCTTTCTTCTGGGAACGCTCAGCGGGACGCTGATCGCGGTTTTGCTGTGGTGGAGTACCTTTCTCTCCCGGGTGCTGGATCCGTATCTGGTGGTGCTGAATGCCCTCCCCAAGACCGCGCTGGGACCGATCTTTATCGTCTGGATCGGCGCTGGAACGGCCTCCATTGTCGCCATGACGCTGGCGATCTCTCTGATCGTCACGATTCTCAACATGCTGGTGGGGTTTCTCTCCACCGACGAGCAAAAGCTCCGGCTGCTGCGGTCTATGGGGGCCAGCCGAGGACAGGTTTTACGAAAGCTGGTGCTGCCCGCCAATTTTCCGGCGCTGTTTAATACCCTTCGGGTCAATGTCGGCCTTTCGTGGGTGGGCGTCATCATGGGCGAATTTCTGGTTTCCAAAGCCGGGCTTGGGTACCTGATCGTATACGGTTCCCAGGTATTCAACATGGATCTGGTGATGGCCTCCGTCCTTATCCTGGCGGTGGCGGCGGTGGTGATGTACCAGATCGTGTTGTGGCTGGAAAAAATTTTAAAGAAACGTTTAGGAGTGATCGCATGAAAAAACTACTTGCCCTGCTCTGCGCCGTGGGTATCACAGCGTCGCTGTGCTGCGCCTGCGGAAAAACCCAAGAAACTGTCGCCGTCCGGTTGAACGAAGTCACCCATTCCGTGTTCTACGCACCGCAGTATGCTGCTATCAAGCTGGGATTTTTTACCGACGAGGGACTTGACGTGGAGCTGACCAACGGCGGCGGAGCCGACAAAGTAATGACCGCTGTACTGGCAGGGCAGAGCGACATCGGCCTTGCCGGGCCGGAGGCCTGTATCTACGTGTACAATCAGGGAAAAGAGGACTATCCCCGAGTCTTCGCTCAGCTGACCAAGCGGGACGGGTCGTTTCTGGTGGGCCGGGAGAATGTTTCCTTTAACTGGTCGGATCTGAAAGGAAAGACCATCATCGGCGGACGCGCCGGAGGCGTGCCCGAGATGACGCTGGAATATGTCATGCGGCAAAACGGCGTGGTCCCCCAGGAGGACGCGACGGTGGACACCTCCGTCCAGTTCAACATGATGGCAGGGGCTTTCACCGGCGGGAACGGGGACTATGTGACCTTGTTTGAGCCCACCGCCACAGAAGTGGAGCAAGCCGGGAAGGGTTACATTATGACCTCCATTGGGCAGGAGAGCGGCGAAATCCCGTATACCGCCTATTTTGCTTCTCAAAGTTACATGAGCGCCAACTCCGGCGTAATTCAACGGTTCACCAATGCCATTGCAAAAGGGCAGGCCTGGGTGCAGGAGCACTCCGCCGCCGAAATCGCGGAGGCCATTGCTGACCAGTTCCCGGATACGGATGTAGCCGTTTTAACCGCAGTGGCTCAGCGGTATAAGGAAACACTCGTATCGGTTGGAGTAAAATGGTGCACGACTTGCTATTAAAGGGAAATGAGCGCCGACCTATGGTCAGCGCTCGGTTTTTTCAGACTGTCTGCCAAATCCTTTTTGAAAAGATATGTCTCCATAGCAAAATTAGTAGTCACTATGTCACAAGAAGAAAGAGGTTTTTTCTATTTATCTGCGCCCCTACGCTTTGGGTAACCAGAGAATTAATAACAAGTTAAAAGAGAACCACCGTTGACCTATCCGACAATTGGGCCTATAATAAACAGATAACTGACAAATATCGGAAAACTGCAGGTAGTTAAAGATGTTTACAAAAGCCAGCAGTTGGTGGAGATGACTCGAGAGTTGACCGATATGCTCCGGAAGAATCGAACCATCGACTGGCAGGAAAAAGAGAGTGACCGTGCTGGCATGCGGCGGATGATTAAGCGCCTGCTGAAAAAGTATAAGTACCTGCCAGAGGGGCAAGAGGACACACTTCAAACGATTATGAGCCAGTGCAAGTTCTGGGCGGACCAGTTGTGAATATTAAGATTTTCCGGCTAAAGCGATTGGCAGGAAAAAGGCGGCAGAGGGGTTCCTGTTGATTGAGCAGGAGCCTACTGTCGCCTCTTCATTTGATACATTAAGGATAGATAAAACACTATGAGCTTGAGATGATAAACTTCAGCTAAGAAAGTGGCTTAATTCAAGCCACAGGATAGCTCTGCAAGCTTAATTCAACGACGCGTTATAGCAATAATGCGCAGTTTATTTATAGACTTAGCAGTAATATTCTCTATTGTTCTTTTGGCTTTGTATTTTTAAAGAAAAACGTACCTTTGCCACCAACGTAGAGGGTTCGCTTTACTTTTTGAACAGAACGGGATGTGCTAAAAGCAAAAAGTGGTTCTGTGTTGGGGAATTATTCCTCTGTACAACCGTTTGAAATGGAGTGAGTGCTATTGCGAACAAAACGGTATTCGTGTCCTAATGGATGTTCATTGCCTCCCAGAAAGAAAGCGTTGAGAGCGTTTGAGGATGGAACATATGGTTTTGCCTACTATGACTTCAATTATTGCCCTTACTGCGGGAGCTTGGTGCAGTACTCGCAGGAAAAACTGAGCAACTTTTTTGATATCTATAATATTCACCCGGCTCTTAAGAATGCACAGAATCTATTGTGTAAATCCGAATTTGAAGCTGCGGCACGCGAAGCATTTGTCTCGGTTGAAACGGTATTGAAAAAGAAGTCAGGGCTTGCTTCACATGGATTTGATTTAGCCACAAAAGCGCTTTCTTTTGAAATAGACCGGAAGACAGGGCAAGTGACCAAGGCTCCATTAATAGCAATTAATGCATTGAAAACTGAGTCGGACAAAAATGAGCAAGATGGAATACGATATATGCTCATGGGATTTTTCCAAGGGCCACGAAATCTATATCAGCACAACCATATTGGATCTGGTGCAAGCATCGCTATTTCTGTGGTCATTGAAGCATCGTTTTTTCTGCAGCTATTGGACGGGCATAGTATTACTAAAAATGGCCGTTGGCTTCCAATGAAAGTAGACTATCAAAAAATCTACTATAAGATGCCCAAGCGGATAGATCGGTGGAGATTAGTACTTATGTTAAAAAAGGAGGCCTGGTTGGGTAAAGCGTTGAAAAAACAAGACGCGAACATTGATGAAATAAAGTGAGGGATGTTCATGGGAATGGTCGGTATAGGAACTGAAAGCTATCTATTTGTTAATGGGCTTTCGACATCCAAGCCTTTGCCTTTACACAATAATATTACTCTTTGCCCTGCAAAATCTTCTGCTAAATGGGATGGTGTTTTATCGCTATTTGAGAATGATATTGACTTTTCGATAGCTGTATTGAGCAACGCGACCATATCCTCCCAGCTTTATATCACTGCCGAAAGTACAGAACTACTCTTAGCGAGTACATGGAATGCGCAATGGGATTGTGTATTGCTGGGAGCGTTGTTGAATTGCAATACGATGTGTAATTTGCAATGTGACCAAGCTCTTGAGAATATAGAAAAAGCATCTTATCTTCACGTAACAAACTATGAACTTCGTGCATTACTATCGCCGCCGTACTGCTTGAGTGGCAGTGATGAAGCTTGGCTTTCCGCTAATTATGAAAGGGCCTATAAACTACTAGAGATAGATACATTTCAAACCGCAGTACATGCAATGGCAAGTTATAGATGGCATTCAGTGCCCCGCGTACAACTAGCAATCCTTTGGTCTGGAATCGAATCGTTATTCAATGTCAATGCAGAGGTAAGTTTTAGAATTAGTCTTTATATTGCGAATTTTTTGAGTGATGATTCGGAGCAGGCAGATAAAATATTCAAAAAAGTAAAGAAATTATATTCTGCTCGCTCTACTGCGGTGCATGGCAATAAAACAAAAGATAGTCTTGAGAATGTTGTACATGAGTCAGCAGAACTGTTGAATCAAATTCTCATGCGCTGTGCGGAACGGAGTTCACTCCCAAACGTCGAAGATTTAGTTTTTCGAGTAAATTGACTGTGTTCTATCCAAATAGTAGAACGGTTCCCGGTAAACATTTTACTCGGTATATAATTGTGCTTTTAACTTTGCCTAATGTTTACTGTGTAAAAAAAGCAAAATCTGATTGTGCTTAATATGAACTTTTCCGGACTGTACATTGCTTATAATGTATAGTGATGCCAGAATACAAAAATAAACACAAATCCAATATACCTCGGGGTAAACCATCGGGCTGACGAATTGCATCATCCACTCAGGAAAATGGATTCCGCATGAGAGGTGGGAAAAATGCTGAAAGGACAAATGCCTCCTACTAGTACCTATCGTACTTCTGTGATGGAAGGATGGCTCAACGAGCAAGCGGCCCGCGGCCTGCTTCTGCGAGAATTTTCTCCGATCATAGGTCTAGCCAAATTTCAGGAGTCTGAGCCGCAGCAGCTGATCTATTGTTTTTTGCCATACCAGAAAAACGATCTAAGAACTGCTGAGGAGTGGGAGAAAGCCTATCTGGAGCAGGGGTGGCAGTATGTATGCAATATCCGGAAGGACTTCCATGTATATCAGTCGGATCATCTCCGTGCAGAAAAACCCGAGTTGGATGCCGCCGTCCATGCCTCCTGTATAAAGCGTATCCGCAGAGATCTGGTGAGCTTGCTTATTTGCCATCTTGTACTCTTTGGCATGGTTTTGGCAAATTTCGGGGCACTCTACAAATTTATATCCGACACGGTCTATGATCAAATAACTCTAATGCCACCTTACCTCTGTGCGTTGGTTTTGCTGGTTCTATGCGTGATACTTGTTCTGCTGAAGGATGTGGGAAACCTCTCTGCCTGGCGTCACAGATATAAAGAAAAGCCGGCAAACAATCATGCTGGACTTCAGCGCCTGCTACATTGGGGAACGCCGATCGTATTGGCTCTGATGCTTCTTTCTGTCCTCGACCTTTCGTTGCACAACCCAATTCATTTTTATCCTTCGGCACATGTCGAACAACCGCTTCCGCTGGTACAGCTGGATCTGTTTGAGCCGGGGCCTGTTTACTATGCGCCCGCGTCAATAGGCCCATCCACCGACGTGGCACATATCCATTCACTGCTGATTCCCGATGAAGTCAGGATTATGGGGACTGCTATGCTGAGTGATCAGGAAAACTGGGCTTCCTTGGAGTATATCAGCCACCCGAACCTTTCTCTAACCTTTTGCTACTATCGACTGAGATTTGCCTCCATGGCGGATTCGTTGCTTCAGGATGAAATTATGCGGGGAGGCGGAAAAGCAAATCAAGTAAAAAAAATTCAGATGCCTGGATTCGAGGAGGCGTATGAGGCGGTCTCCCCAGATGGATACCAGTTTCTCTGGGCAAAGAGCGGCGATGTTGTTATCACATTGGTGTACCAAGGGACCAGTGATGTGACGGCTCACCTTGAAGAGCTTGCCGGGATCGTACAGTCTTATCGAAATATCTGAGTGGAATAATACAGAATTTTGCAATTAAATGTGGTAGCGGAAAAAGTATAAGAAGTGCTGTATACAATATGAATAATTGAGCGATATTCAAATCCAGTAGCAATAAATATATTTAGCTATGAGGGAAGTGTAACAATGACGGGAATAGATTGGAGCGTAGATGCAAAGATAGGCAAACGGAAGCGATGTTACATCCAAGCAAGAGATTTCTTTTTTGCGGCAAAAAGATGTGGGAAGACAGAGGAATGCAAAGAAAGCGGTATGCCGCAGAGGTTGTCCGTCCCAGAATACGTGAACATTGCGTTTTCATGTGAATTATATATTAAAACTCTTCTCTATAAAGGCGAAGAACGTATTAAGGAACATACGCTCATAAAACTGTTTGACCGAATTGATGTAAACTTACGAAATAAATTGTCAGATGATTTAAAAATGCCGATAGAAGAAATTCGCAGATTATTACATGAGCATTCACAACTCTTTTCTGAAATGCGCTATCGTTTCGAATCTTTGCAATATGGTGAAAGCTTTTCAATACCATTACAATTCTTATATTCGCTGGCTATATCACTAGACCGGCTTGCACAAGAAACCATAGGTGTTTTGCCATATCCCTTAGCTAATGCAGATTTTGCTTGCTTTCCAGAAATCTTGGTGGAATTATGAGCTTCGCAGTATGTTTAATAGGGCAACCCCCTTGGATTTGCGAATAGAAAGGACGTGGTGCAATGAAGGTTGAGAAGGAACTTCTCAAGTATCATGCAGTAGCTTTTTCAGCCTTAATTGCCGTAGCGTGTTTTGAAATATTTCTGGTTATCTACTGGTTCCTGACCCAAAGAGTGATTCACCCACATTACTATCTGGGACTTCTATTTGCCGTACCTTCTCTATATTTTGCTGCAATTGCATACTGCAGTAAAAGACGTATACAAAAAGAATCCCATTCCATGCTTACAGCTACTTCAGCCATTGTTTTTGGGTTCGCGTTTAGCTTGCTGATTCTAATTGTATTTCCCTGCGTGATGGTTCACGACGAGGTTTCAGATGTAACAGATGTTGAAAGTTATGAACGAGTTATAAAACTATCCTGCTTTCAACATGACCTTATTGCCGACTTCCCAGATAAACTTCCAACGGACGCAGAGGATGCGAAGCTCTATTATTCACCATTTGCCATAGGTCAGGGCGGCCAGGAAATTGCCGTGGGGTTCCGGGCAAGCACTAACACGATTGATGGATATCTTAGAAGATTTTCGCAAACGGCCAACTGGATTGGGACGGAGAACGATGCAGCGGCTACCCAACATGGCGTATTTCCCGGAACTTTTTCCTGTTTGGATGACTCTGTTTCAGGGTTGTCGGAGGACTTCAAAGTCTATGTGATTTCGGGAAAACCATATAGAAGTGGAGATTGGAACCACGGTGAAATCAGCCTCGTTGCCATCAGTGAAGCGAAAAATGAAATCCGATTTTGGGCAAGCAACTGGTGATGTTACTAAGTAGTAAAAGAGTGGTACACATGAACTTCCTATATTGTTTAGAAATAAGCAGCGCCTCAATTAATAAATTCTACCTAAGGGAGGCAAAAAAAGATGCCCAAAATAGAAACCTGCCCATGGTGCGGCCAAGAAATGGAAGAAGGGACATTGAGAAGTAAAGGCGGAAACCACTTTTTGCCCATAAATGAAAATATGCCATGGACATATTCAGCCAAATCTATGGCTAAAAAAAAAGCTGTCTCACTCCCTCCTGATATTCTAGATGACCCTCTAACTTGGCCAGCAGCTTTTATTTGTCGTAACTGTAAAAAGATTATAATTCCATATTAAAAAATCTGGAAATTAATTTTCCATTATAGAATTTTTACTATTCTGTGGAGCCCATAAGCTTCGTGTAATGTTTATGACGGGCAAGCGCGGAGGACTCTGTGCTTTTTCACTTACCTCAAAGAGAGAAATAAGACTCAACAATAAACCTGAATTTGACATGAAGACTATGTGGAAGGGGTGGTTAGCGTGCATCAAATTTTGCTGGTCGAGGACGATATGGCGCTCAGCAATGGAATTGCCTTGGCGCTAAATAATGAGCAAATACAACTAACGCAATGCCACTCGCTGTTTGCGGCACAGAACCACCTTGTCACCCACGACGTCCAGCTTGTGATTTTGGACATCAATCTCCCGGACGGAAATGGGCTCAAACTTCTTGATGAGATCCGCCACAGGAAGCCCACACCAGTTGTTCTGCTGACGGCTAACGACACGGAAACGGACATTGTGATGGGCCTTGAAATGGGCGCCGATGATTACATCACAAAACCTTTCAGCCTTGCTGTGCTGCGGGCGCGGGTGAACGCACAGCTGCGAAAAGGCGAAAAGTCCACCTCAGCTTATCATCAGGGCGGTTTCAACTTTGACTTCGATACGATGCAGTTTTACAAGAACTCCGACCCCATAGAGCTGAGCAAAACAGAGCAAAAGCTGTTACGGCTCCTGGTGGAGAACAAGGGGCATACTCTTGAGCGCAGCAAGCTGATAGACCGTATCTGGACAGACGGAGCGGAATATGTGGACGAAAACGCTCTTTCAGTGACGATCAAGCGTCTGCGTGATAAGCTGGAGGACAGTCCGTTAAAACGGCAATATATTAAAACTGTCTACGGCATCGGTTACACATGGGCGGAGAAGTAGCATGACAAGACTTGAAATCATCCTGCTGGTGATTGCCGTTTTAGCGGTCACCTTATCTATTGTCATCGTTTTCATCAGTCGCCGGAAAATAAAGCACATTTTAGAGCATATGGACGCCATGCTGACCGCTGCCATGGACGGCAGTTTTTCTGAAATAACCTTTGACGAATGATTAAGGTCAATAACAAAAAGGCAATCACAAATCTTGCGACCAAAAGCTTTCGCGCAAATAAAACCCGAAATATCATTGCAGTCATTGCGATTGCGCTGACAACCATTCTGTTTACCAGCATTTTCACCATGGGGATTGGAACAGTGGAGAGCCTGCAAAAGGCCACCATGCGACAGGCGGGCGGCGATGGCCACGCGGTACTGAAATATCTGACACAGAAGCAGTTTGATGCCGTTAAAGACAATTCTGCCATCAAAGAAATTGCCTTTAACATGGCGCTGTGCGACAGCGTTGACAATCCGGAGCTACTAAAGCGCCACGCAGAGTTTTGGTATGACGACCCTGTGGGCTTAAAGCTGGCATTTATCGAGCCGGAGGTTGGACACGTTCCGCAGGCGAAAAACGAAGTGATCGCCGATTCCAAAACGTTGGAGCTTATGGGCGTGCCGCTGGAGCTTGGCGCGACGGTCCCGCTGGAGATGAATATCCGAGGTGAAATTGTCACACGGGATTTTACCCTGTGCGGCTGGTGGGAAAGCGACCCGGCATTCAACGTGGGACAGGTTTTCGCTTCCCGCGCGTATGTGGATGCACATTTGGATGAGCTGCAATGCACCTATTACGAGGATTACTCCATGACCGGGGCAATCAGCGCCTATATCATGTTTCCGAACAGCATCAATTTGCAGGAAAAGCTCGATAAGCTGCTGAGTGAGAGCGGTTTTTCCTCTGTTGAAACCGATTCAAATTATGTTGCCAGCAACGTAAATTGGTCGTATCTATCCACCAACTTCGGCATGGATGCCGGAACTATGATTGGCCTTGGCTGCGGGCTGCTGCTGATTGTATTCACAGGCTATCTGATTATTTATAATATCTTTCAAATTTCCATTGTGCGGGATATTCGCTTTTACGGGCTGCTGAAAACCATCGGCACAACGGCAAGTCAACTTCGCCGCATCATTCGTCGGCAAGCGCTGCTTTTGGCTTCCATCGGCATTCCGATTGGACTATTTCTTGGTTTCTTCTCGGGCAAGGCGCTTGTGCCGCTGCTGATGAACAACTCCAGCTACGCAGGCAGCGCCGTTTCCGTCTCGCCCAACCCGCTGATTTTTGTCAACGCGGCGCTGTTCGCTCTCGGAACTGTGTTCATCAGCACCTTGAAGCCGGGACGTATGGCGGGCAAAGTGTCGCCCATCGAAGCCGTGCGCTATACGGAGAGCGACGCACCGAAATGCGGGCAGAAAAAGAGTATAAACGGTGCCAAAATGCCTCGGATGGCCTGGTCAAACGTATGGCGCAACAAAAAACGCGCGGTGCTCGTGGTCATCAGCCTTGCCCTCAGCATCGTGCTGCTGGACGTTGTGGTGACGCTTTCCGGCAGCATCGACATGGATAAGTTTCTTTCCAAATTTACGGATACGGATTTTCTCATCGCCCATGCGGACTACTTCAATAACGAATTCTCCGGCGTAGAAAATGAGACCAGCGAGCAGATGATCGAAGCTGTGCAAAAGTTGGACGGTTTTGAAGCGGGTGGGCGGCTTTACGGCGGCAGGGACAATGCCTTTTTCGCGGAAAACAGCGGCGATACAAGCAGTCCCAACATTGACGAACAGGGGCATATTTACAGTGCGGTCTACGGTCTGGAGCCGCTGCCCATGGGGCGGCTGGATCTCATAGACGGTGAAATCGACATGGAAAAGCTCCTGAGCGGCGATTATATTCTGGAAGGCGTCGAGCTTGACGACAACGGCAGAGCCATGCCTGAGACGGCGAACTATAAGGTCGGTGATACTGTTACGCTATATAACTGGCGTGCAGCTGACCCGTCGAATCCGGATGAGCGAGTATACACCAAGCATCAATATACCGTGCTGGGTCATGTGGCCATTAAAACCTACTCGAACAGCGACCGATGCTATTGGGGCTACATCTTCTATCTTCCGGCACAGGTCTATCTGTCACTGGTGGATAATCCAGCGGTGATGAGCTACGCCTTCAACGTCGCGGACGACAAGGAGGCTGCTGCGGAGGCTTTCCTGAAAAAGTACACCACCAGCGTGGAGCCGACGATGAATTACGACTCCAAGACTACTGTAATGGCCTCCTTCTCAGATATGCGGAATACGGTGCTGCTGGTAGGCGGCGCGCTGGGCGGTATCATCGGACTCATCGGAATTCTGAATTTCATCAACGCGGTGCTGACCAGTATCGTGTCGCGAAAAAAAGAGTTCGCTATGCTGCAAAGCATCGGCATGACCAGAAAACAGCTCCGAAAGATGCTGTGCTGCGAGGGACTGTATTACGCGGGGTTTTCCGGCGTGTGCGCGCTGGCCCTGGGCATGGCGTTGTCGCTGACGGCCGTGCGTTTACTTTGCGGACAGCTTTGGTTCTTCACTTACCGCATCGTCGTCTGGCCGCTTCTGATCGCGATTCCCGTGCTGCTTCTGCTTGGAGTGGCAGTTCCATTGGCAGTCTATGGTGTCACGGGGCGGCAAACCATTGTGGAGCGGCTGCGAGAAGCGGAGTAGCGAATTGCAGTGAATTTTTGTCTGCGATAAAGACAGCAGCTCCTGAGATCTTGAAACCTGGGGATATGGATAAGTTCAGACCTGTAAAATTTCCCTTGACATTCAATCTTGAAAGCACTATTGTATCAATATACTAATACATTGGCGACGGAGGGATACTAAATGAGTACGACAAAAAGTGCCTGGATCAGACTCCTTTCCTGCTGCTTTATTGCGATGTTGCTGCTGAGCATTGGTGCCGGAGCTGTCGACCAAACTGAGTTATCAGCCCGCCAAAGTGATCTTGACTACTTGTACACAACGTTAAAAAGCAATCATCCCGATCTGTTTGCCATTACGCCGGAGGCCGCTTTTGAGGCGCGGAAAGGCCAGATAGAACAGCGGCTTGGCACGGAAACCAGCTTTGATTTCGCGTTGGACTGTTCTAGCCTGGCCGCACTGGCGAAGGATTCACACACCAGCGTGTCTTTGGGTAGTAGCGGATATCATCTTCACATTTGTCTGTTCGATATGGAATTGTACGACCGAACTTGGGTTTTGAGTGCAATCGATAGTGCCCATGAATCACTATTAGGCTCAGAGGTAACAGCCATCAATGGATTTTCTATGGAGCAGGTTTTGGAAAAGTTCGGAACCTTTCTCAGCGCGGATAATCCTGTGAAGCTGCGGTATTCTTATTGGCGGATGTGCTATGTACTGGAGCCCTATCAGTATCTGGGCATTGCCGAGCAGGGCAAACCCATGAGCATAACGGTAAAGGATCCTACCGGTAAAACGCAGACATTGTCCGTTTCAGCAGTGGAACAGAGCACCTTTCAGTCTGAAGATTTGGCGATGCTGATAGATCGGCAGACAGGCATTGCCGTCACAGCCTACGGCAAAGCGAAGACCTATTTTGCAAAGGAATTGAATAGAAGTACCTGCTATATTCAATACAACCAATGCACAGAGGATCAATCTCTTCCAATGAAGACTTTCTGCCAGCAGGTTCAGTCAGCTCTGAATGTGGGGAATTATTCTTTGATCTTGGTTGACCTGCGGAATAATGGAGGCGGCTCGGATGGTATTATTTTTCCGCTTCTGGAACTGCTGGCGCAGCAGAGTTATAAAGGTGTTCAGGTAGCTGGCCTGATAGGAAGGAAGACTTTTTCCTCAGCCATTATCAATTCCGTAGAATTGCAGGAGATGGGTTTTCCTCTTGTAGGGGAGGATACCAGTGGTAGCGTTGATCACTTCGGCTCGGTTCAGTCTTTTCAACTGCCTAGCTCCGGTCTGCGAGTCGGCATTTCGTCAAAATTTATTTCAATGAGCAATTATTTTGACTCTGCTTCAGGTAAAGGTGTTGAGTCTCTCCAGCCTGACGTCAAAATTGTTCAGACCCTCAGCGATTCTCTGGCAGGCAGGGACACCTGCGTGGAAAAAATTCTAGAGAACCCTGCCATTCTAAAATCCGCGGAGCGTACCGAGGCCCCCATGACCCGCGGACGTTTTGTGGGCTTGCTGTTTCAGAAAGCAGGTACGCCCATACTAAATATTGAGAGTCACCCGTTTGACGACATCCTAGGTATTGAATGGTATCTGCCCGCGTTAAACTGGGCCAAGGCAGAGCAAATTGCGCTGGGAGACACCGCGGGCAATTTTGCCTCTGCACGCGCTGTCAGTTGGCAGGAGGCCGCTGTATTTTTGGTTCGTTTTGCCGATGCATTGGACATTCAACCTGCGTCCGTGCGAAATGACACTATACCGGATGCACTGAAAACCACAGCGCGGAATAAAGATGCTGTACAAAAAGCGTGGAGGTGGGGGCTGCTGCCTGAAAGCGGCGATTTCTCTACCGCTCCAACTCGTGCGCAAGGCGAAACGATGATAAAACAACTGTATGCAAAAAAATGAGTACTACCAGTACTTTCTTTTGGATTCTAATTCTTCCATAGTTTTATCAGCGCATTTGAAATTGTTACTTCTGCTCATCATATAACAATGAGCGATTTTGGTACCCAATCTTTTTAATAAGCTACCGACGTACTTCTCGGTATGGTGTTGATACACCATTCTGCGCGACTTATGAGCTTCGCAGTTTGTTTATGACATACCTGAGGCTTTGGTGAATTATTTATATTTTGTAGGGAGGCGGCAATATTCTGTTTTTTCAAAGAATAAAAAACAGCTTCTGGCGTGTCCCGCTGATTGCTTTGATAGCCGGATTGCTGTACACGCCATGCTATGTCCGAATTGTAATACGTTTTGGCGTGATTAAACCCGGTGTGATTGACGATAAGGTATCTCTTTTAACGGACGCTTTCCTGATGATAGCTACGTTGATACTAGGATGGGTAATTCTATTACCAAAGCAGACACGCGCTGAAGTATTTGTCTCATCCTCCATTGTCGTTGTATACGGTTTACTTCTATGGACAGTGCAATTCCTTTCTGGTAGTATGACAGGCTCTGCTGCCGTAGTGTTTATGCATCTGGAAACTCCGTTGGAATGGATGGGATTTCCAATGGCGCTTGGCTTATATTTACAGGAGCATAATACAATAGCAATTCCTTTTATTGGCTACTTACATTTTTTTGTGCCTTGGCTATTTGTTGCATTTGGCCGAAAAAACCCAGCAAGATTACCTAAGTAGTAAGTTTCAATTCATAGGAGATTAAACCTAATAATTCAGAGATTGATTTGAACTGCTGGTTATGTTTACTGTGTGAAAAAAGTAAAATCCAATTATTAATAAAGAAGCCAGATAAACAGAACTGTGCAGGTTGCCACAACTTTAAGGAGGAAGTGATATGATTAAGCAAATACGCAAGAGGGTACTAATTGTGACATTGATGATCACAGCCCTCCTCCTTATTGGCTGGAGATTGTGGCCGCACTCACTCTACGACATCTTTGAGATAGAGGAAGGAAGCATATCGAGTCTAAGTATTAGCGTATCTGAGTCTGGCGTCAAAAATGGGGACGCTTTTATAAATCAGTACCTTTTGAATACAGTGCCATCCAATAGTGATGATTTTTCTGCAATCATGTCCATTTTGGAGGATTCTCAGTATCTTTCAGATTTTCGTAATTTATTACCATGGGACATAGATAGCGTAGATTCAGGCAGCAAAAATATCCATTACTCTGCCATCATTACATTGTGCTGGAGCAGTACAAAAGCAAGCTGTGGTGACTTGCTTTTCCTCAACGATAAAAAAGTTGCGGTTGGCATAGATGGCAAGAACAGCTATCTGTTCTTCCATCCTGCGAACCGCAAGACACTGGAGAACTTGGCTTCCTATTTAATGGTACACGGAGAACATTAGTAAATTCTAAATTTATACCCACAATAAGCTGCCATTGAAGAGCAAAATCATAAGTTGCAAGGACTGAATCAGTTTCGTAGTATGTTTATACGCTTCAAAGCAGATGAGTTATATGTCGCACGGACTCAATTTAAAGGAGATTGAAAATGTCAGCGAAAACAGCTCGCATACTTTTCTTGGGCATTGTCGGAGTTGTCTTTGGATTGTTGGCATGGCCTCGTAATATCATGATTGACCAAACAATAGAAGCCACAGAATACTCTCTGACTGATACAAATTATGCAGTGCCGCATACGGTTACTATTAAAGGCACGTGCAGAGGTAGCCAGATGCGGGATGGAAGCTATGAAGGGACTTTTTCAATAAGCGGCATTCCGTCTACACAGAACGCCATAGCAAGGATGGACAAAATAACTCCGCACGGCATAAACAGAGTTTACTATTTCTTAAATGATACGGAATATATTTGGCCTGGTGAAGTTTGCGATTTTTGCTGTAACAAAGGCTTTTCTTCCGGTGCGCTTACTCTCTTGGATATAAAGTATCATTCTGACTCTATAAGTGGTACTTGGCCTGGAGAAAAGGGCCGCATTCTTGTATGGCCTGCGGATAGTCGTTCAGAGGCAATTGCAGTGTTCAACTCTATGTATCAAATTGATGATAGGTAAACAGTGTTGGCCAATACTTCCACCGAAACTATTCAATGAGCTGCCATACTAACGTAGAGCTTTTTATGGACACTGAATTGCGCGTTATGTTTATACAGGACAAGCCCAAGGGGTACCCCCCTTGGGCTTGCCAACAGCAAATAGCAATTATACGAAGTTCGCCCGACGGTAGGTTGGTGCTATTTAGTTCTAGGAATGCCACTTGAAATTAAAGAAGATTGAATGCAGGATAATAATGAATTATCTTCACTTTGCGCTATAGGAGACTAACCGGGCGAATCACTGATTTTAGAAGTGTTTGACACGATATTGCCGCTTATAATGTCATATTCATATGTTCCTGACACTGCTTTTTCGCCTTCCTTGGCTATCCAGCGGTAATCCACGCAAATTGTTCTATCGTTCACCCATTCCACTGCCTTGAAAATGGGATCGGGGCGATTGTCAGCTGGCTGCGAATCAGCGTCGAGCTGTGCAGAAACGATATTTATATCCGGCAACTTGATGACTTGACCTGTTTCGGCATCAACAATGAAGCACTCTCCCCAGGTTCTTGCTTCTCCGTATACGGCAACATACTTGCTGTCGCCGCTCCATATGAATTCAGCGTTGTAATACCCATCCCCATTCCATACAGTTGTTCCGTCAGATTTTCGGATTACGCGCAAGCCCTCATAGGGATACCGCCCTGCGGCGGTGATGTCCGTGTCTCTCCCGTATGCCTCCGCGGTATAAGCGCCGTTCGGGGAGGCCACACGCAGGGTTTCATTTTCGGGTATGGAAGCATCTGAAAGAGCAATGTTGTATATCTTATATATTGCAACGCTTGTGTCCCTGTTGCTTTTATAGACCCCTACATACGGCTCTTCCACATAGTACGCGTTCCCATCAGCGTACAGGAAAAGCGTCCTGTGTTCCTCTGAAAGATTAAGCCTGATCACAAGATAGTTGCTTTGTATCGGATAATCGTTTACAGATTGCCGCAGAGTTTTCTTTGCCCCAGAGAGGGCGGACAAAACCGTTTCCAAGTCGCCCCTGTCGGTTATGCTGACTGGGCCAAGGCTCTCATACTCGTTGAATTGCTCCGTCTCTATGGATTGCACAGCGTCCGCCTCTGGAAGCTCTAGCGTCTTCATCGGGTTTGCCAGCAAAAGCACCGCAGCGGCGGCGCAGGCAATGACTGCGGCGACAACCACCCGGCATGCGGGCTTTTTGTAATTTAAGATATTCCTGATACGCCCCTTCGCGCCGCTTTCACCAAAGGCCAGCGGGCTGCCCGCCAGGATGGGCCGTCCTGTGGCCAGGCTGGCCAGCGCCGCAGAGTAACCGGCTCGGCCGTCCATGTCAAGCTCCCGCGCCACCCGCTCGTCGCAGCTCATTTCCATGTCGCGGCACATGAGCCGGAACGATAGCCACATGACCGGGTTAAACCAGTGTATGGACAGTGCGAGGAATGCCATGGCCTTCACGAAATAATCCCGCCGCCTGATATGCGTGCGCTCGTGCAGCAGGACATATCCACGTTCAGACTCCGACAAGCCCACCGGAAGATAGATGCGCGGCTTTATCATGCCGCACACGAATGGGGATGTAATCGCGTCCGTTTCGAACACGTTTCCCTCCAGCAATGTCGCGTCGGATAACCGGCGCTTGAGAAGAACGTAAGAGGAAACGCTGTACACGAGCATGGCGGCAACGCCCAGAAGCCATAGACAGGTTGCCATCGCCGCAGGAGCCTCCAACGGGTCGGCAACCAGTTGTTCCTCTCCCTGCGGCAGAGATCTGTTAATGGTTTCATTGGCGCCTGGAAAGACCATATTCACCTGCGGCGCCGTCGTGTGTACGAGGTTTTCAGGGATATAGGATACGACACCGCTCTCCGCCGACTGCGCACCGATGCCGCCCAGCAGGGAGAACTCCGAGGAAAAGGATAATGGGCAGACAAGCCTGAACAGCACCACGCCCCAAAGGGCGTAGGATATCCATTTGGGCGCTTTTCTAAGCAGCAGACGAAGAAAAATAACCGCCAGCGCAATAAACGTCGCGGTGATGCTCATATTGAGTATTTTGAAAATCAGCCTATACATAAGGAAATTCTTAATAAATTCATCCATCATGGCTTCCTCCGGTACTCTTCCAACAGCCGTTCAATCTCGCGGGCTTCCTTATCGCTCACTGTTCCGCCGTCGAGAAACGCCGCAACAAACTCGGGAAGAGAGCCGTTGAAGCTATGGTCAAGCACCTGCCTGCCCTCCGCCCGCCGCGCCTGCTGGCGACCGATGAGCGAAGTCACGATGGTGTTCTCACTTTTTAGATATCCCTTTTCGCATAGGCGCTTGATGACTGTATACGTAGTGGTGCGCTTCCAGCCCAGCTTTGCCTCCGCAAGATGGCACAGCTCTGGCGATGCGATTGGCTGCGCGTCCCACACGATGTCCAGCAGGCGATAATCCGCATTGCTAAGTACAGTCTCGTTATCCATATGGGAACCTCCAGTCGATGTATTTAGACCAATATTAGTCTAACATGTTAGACTGGCACTGTCAACAGCATATGGAAATATATATCTAACGGCAACAAGATCAGCAGTATGGGTGCATCGTTGTGAACGGCGACTCAAAAAATGGTAAGTATTATAGAAGAATAGCCCTCGAATAAAAGCAGGCGCGTAATGAATCCTCACACACCTGTTTTTCTCTGCCTTTAATCCAAGCGTACCCTCGCCAGCATTTCCTCACCGGAGATATTGCAGTAAAAACGTGTCGGCTTCACTGAATATACCAGTAATGTAATGAATGCCTGGGCGTACGATCACAAGGTGGAACACATTTTTACAGATCCGGGCAAGCCCATGCAAAACGGCTACATAGAAAGCTTCAACGGGAAACTCCGGTCTGGAAAGCCATAGTCTAACCGCCTTCTTCTATGGAGTCATTGGCAAGATGGATGAAAAGTTGGATAAAGAGCGCGAAGAAGCCTATGCTGCCAGCGTTAAGTATGATGTTGCTGCACGTGAACTTTCTTCAGTACTTCTCTATCATATCAGTTGCTTTTTTGGCTATTTACATTGTCTGTATGATAATTTCACTTTTCTCGGTTTCAGTTTCCATGCCTGCTTTTTTATGTCTGATGCTCGTCACGTTCTTCCTTTTGATTATACAGGATGACGTAAACACAAAAGCTGAGGAACTAGGAAACATTGGAAGTTGGGGGCTTTTATCTCTTCCTTCTTTTACAATGCTGATGGTTCTCTGTTATGCTGTAATGGTATACTATCTGCAAATCAAACAACAGGATGATATTCTTTGGGCGGTTATTGGGCTGTATGATAGTACTCTTCTTGATATATCGCTGCGTGCACTGCGCAAACTGAAACAAAATGAGGGGTAGTCTTGTATTCAAATAAGAAATACGCTGCGTTTCTATACGGGACTTAATTACGCATTATGTTTACACAAAGGAACCCCCAGCGAGCGAAATGATATAATCCCCCTGAACCAGGCAGAGCAAAAATGCAAAGTCTGAGGAAGGGGGATTATATTTATGCCACAGAAAAGCAAAGCAAGTCTAACAGAGAAAGTTAAAGCTGTATACGGCCGGGATCTATCAGGAGCGGGACAGAAAGAACTGCTACTGTATTTTTACCACCGAAGCAAACGCTTCTGAGCAGGAAGTCCATTCACGTATTCCGGTTGTCCTGCCCCCCGAGCTGATCAACACCTGGATCATGGAGCCGACAGCTTGCCGGGAGCTGCTTATAAAGATACCGCCGCAGATACTGGCCACAGCGGAATACAATGAAACATCGCTTTGATCATGATAGAACCGTCAGGCTGCTCAGTCTTCTCAACGATCTTATATCGAGTTCGATTGCGATCCAATGATTTCTGATACTGTTCGACTTCTGCTATTATTTGCTCTATAGCCTCGTTATGACTGATACCAGATGCAACCAAGCAGAAAAGAATTTTTTACCCACTTCTTTGACCATATGATAGGTGTTTGTAATGTCCACCTCAACCGTAAGGCTGTATCCGGTAGGAAGCATTTTTGTAAAATAGTAAAAATACGGTGCCCTACTCCACACATTCCGATCAATGGGATGAAATTCTCGATTCATGCCCAGGCTCCATTTCTTGTCCGGTTGTCTGCGCTCTCCAATAGCGGGAGCCGTCTCGTTCGCGGCACAAAAGGCCGTGATCAACGAGTTCTCGCCGAAGGAGAAAGTAATCCCCAAAGGTATGCCACAGGCTGCAGACTCCGTTGACTTCACGTTCGGAATACGAGCGGCCCGGCTCAAATTTTTCGATCAGATATTCCAGCAAGGCGTGTCTCACTTTCTGTTTTTGTGGCAGCTGCGTGATTTTCCCGGAACCGTCAAGAAACTGTTTGATTTTAATGATCTGTTCCATGCGAGACTCCTTCCTGCCGATATTTTTCAAGCCATATTTCAAGGAGGGTCTTAATATCCTCCGAAAACTCATGTTCTGTTTGGGTTTCCTTCTGTTTCAATTCCTCGAGAATGGCAAACGAGAACGATTGCGCCCCATATTCCCTCCACTCCGTCTGCACGGCCGGTTCCAGACAGGAATTGGTTGACATGGAAAATGCGAACCTGTTTTTCTGGCCCGCCAGATTCATTGTGGATTTTACCCATACGCGGCCATTACCGCTGCACTGGATGCGGTAGACACCGCCAATGGCAGCTTTCTCTTTATAGGCGTTTTTCAGTTCCTTCCGCCTCACAGAATCCATGGGGCAGCACCTCTTTTCCCTTTCCTTGCTGTTTTTATAAGACATATAATCCGTGTTTGCTACAGCAGTAATAAAATCTTGTGCTGTATTTGTGCAGTAGAGGGCCTATTTGGGGCAGCCTTACAGAAGCTTCCTGCTCCGGGTAGAGTTTTATCAACACGAGCTTCTCGTTTGTGACAAATGCAACAAATGAGATATAGTGGCCTTTTTCCATCTCGTGTTGAAATGTAACGTAGAATTCTCCGTCCGTATCTTCCACCTTTGCCTGGTGCCCGCTGTCAGCGGTTTTGGCGGCAAGCGGCGACAGCCTGCGCCCACAGCAGGAGATCTCCGCATTGCCGGTATTTGTGATCACGTTCCCACAGGTGGGACAAATGTAGAATTTCAGGCGCCTGAAGTTACCGGAATCGAGAGTATTCGGTTCCAGATTCCCATTCAGAATCTTTTCAATATTAACCTCGAACAGGTTGGAAAGCTCGCCCAGCAGGTTTACGTCGGGACAACCCAAGCCGCGCTCCCATTTTGAAATCGTTTTATCGCTGAGATTCATGCGATCGGCTACCTGCTTTTGCGTCAAACCCTTTTCTTTCCGCAAGTGAAAAAGCAGGGTACCTACTTTTCTGCAATCCAATTTGATTCCCCCATTAGACATAGTGTAAACGATTGCCGGAAAATAATCAATCAACGCTCCGTAGAGTTTTCGACGAGAGTCTAGCAAATTCTGTCACTCAATTTTACTTTCATATTCAGCAACTATTAATAAAACCTAGATTGTCTTAAAAAACAAATTGTATTGAAATGCTGCTGTATTACGACTATAATAGGAAAATAATGGATTATCAAGATGCGTGGTATAGCAATTATGCCGCTAAGCCTGTAACACGAATTTCAGAAGGCTCAAGAATTTGAAAAAAGGTGATTTCTTTATGGAAAATTCACATGTTTATATAAATAATTTTTTTGATAAGCTATCCTCGCAAGTAATAAAAGATGACTTAAGAAAAAATAGAACTTTGATTTTTGGTACAGCACCAATAATTAACAAGGTTCTTATTACAGTGTGTATATAAAAATTATGCGCTTAAGCAATTTTATTAATGTTTTTGGGCTAAGGGACACGTCGATACTTTTAGAAGCTAATATACTAAAAGTAGTTGATGATAAAGGCTTTGTTTCTCCACTGATAGAAAATGATAATAATACATTCGGTTTCGGAGCTATGTTTGAATACGTAGATTTATTAAATAATATAGAAGAAAAATTAAGGACATCGTACCCTGGTTCGAATGATGAAATAACTAAAGTACTCTATTTATTAGAAAGTAAAAGCATTGGGTTTATAAGCAAAGATTTTCATAATAAAATTTTGAATAGCTTGAAATTGAGTTTAGAAAAAATAAATACAAACTATTTGAAAACTCTAAGGATGTAAAAAGCATTTCACCAAAAGACATAGTAAACGTGCAAAGAATTATTTCATTAAATGAAAGTTTGCTATATGGGGAAGCATTAACAGCAAAAAATATAATATTGGATGGATTTGTAAAAAGCTATCTTCAAATTAAATTCAGTCCATACTTGTCTAGGGGAAATAGCGGATTAGAGATCTTTAGTAAAATATTGACTTTAAAACGTGTACCAGACCTTGGAAATCTGTACCTTAAAAACGTAATAACCATTAGCGATATTTTGCAAATAAGAAATGATGTTAATGGTAAAAAATTTAGACAGTGGTATCTTGACAAAAACTATTCTGAAGATGAATTTATTAGCGAGTTACTCAAGAAAGGAAAAGCCGACTCAAATATTATTACTAAGCTATTAAGATGGTCGATTCCAAATATGATTGGATTAGCAAACCCAGTTCTCGGTATAGGGGCATCTGGAATAGATTCATTTATTATCGAGAAAATTATAAAAGGTTGGAATCCAAATATTTTTCTCGATGATGTTTTGAAAAGAGCGATTGATAAGAAGAACGCTGACAATAATAAAATTAAACTCTGCGAAGAAGGCATGGCCTGGTCTGATTATTCATAAGCGGCGGATAAGATTGGACTGTAGCGACAAAAGAATACCAAAGAGTTCGACTTAAATTTTGCATATGCAAACGGAAGAAGGTTTATTTGTGCAAACACTTGAAGAATTATATATTGATATAGCAGCAAAGAAAAAATGGTCATATTATGAAAATTGCAGCTTTGACATCAATGGTAAATGGAATGACAATACTAAAGCTCTATATTTTATAGAAAAGTACTTTGATTTTGCAGGAAAAAGCCACTGTTTTAAAGATAAAAACCTTGATAGAAATCGTCAATTTATTGAAGAACGTGCAAAGCATATAATATCGACATTCCTTATTGGTATTAAGTTGTTTGAATGCTTTCAAATTGAGACCGAATCTCGTGACGAAAACAATGTAAACCTAAAATACTATTGGTTTTTAACATGTTTATATCATGATATTGGATATGCCTATGAAAAACATAGTATATGGGAGCAACTTAAAATGTTGCAAACCGACGGACTTGAAGCCATTCAGGAAATTGCAGATATAAAGTATTTAAACGCAAGAGAGTTTAAGACCTTTTCCAAAGAAGAAATTGATCTTTACTTGAAAGGCCGTGCGTATTGTTCCATTGGACATCGAGGTTGTATCGATCATGGAATTGTTGGTGGGCTTCTTTTGTATGATAAACTCAGAAGACAATTTGAAATTTCATGGCGAAAAAGAACCAACGAATCCAGATCTCGTGAAAGCTTTAATATAAAAGATGAATGCCGTGACAGAACGTTGCATTTATCAAATAGTCATTATGAAGCCTATGCTAAAGTTGCTGATGCTATAATGACCCATAATGTTTATTGGGATACGTTTAATGACTATGTTGAAAAATTTGATACAACGCACCAGATAAGGAAGCGTACTGATAGCGACAAGATATTGCTTGAAAATCACATGTGCTTCATTCTCTCGATTGCCGATACTATTGAACCATTAAAGAGAAATCTGAAATTGACCGACATTAGCATTGAAGCGTTGTCAAATGGAATTGGGGCAAGAATAGCAATAAATAGTAATGCCCCTCAAGATGCGTATACGCATAACATTAAAGAAATGCAGAAGTGGATTAATATTGAGATTCCTAATGATCCCGTCTTGGATAACGGGAATATAGTACTTACACTATCTTTACCAAACTGTTAGTAGTTTCCCATTATGTTTATGAGGGCAAGCGCAAGATAACAATTATGAGAAAGCCTTGAACCTATAGGCAATAAACAGATTACTGACCGTCGGAAAGGCTGCTTAATGAAAACACCGTATCAAAGAAAATCTCAGACTGAAAAGCGGTACAAATACACATTGTATGCCCAAACTTCTATTGAAGCATGGGCAAAACCTTATGATGACAAGTTTTTTAAGAACGTGCAAACTAGATTAGGAAAACAATTTGAGTTTTCTCCAATCTTTAAAAATCCTATTGCAGACACATGGGTAGAGTTGACTGGTTATAGAAGAAAAGACTATATCATTGCAGAAAAGCAAACTGGCACAATGCATACGCCAGGCTTAACAGTATGGCATCACGCTTGGGATGTAAATAATAATGGTAAGTATAGAATGCAACTTGTGGACTTTGATTTACACAAGAAAACCTATCCACACGCCGGTGGGTGTAGGTTGTGGCAAAACAATCAGCATAAGGTCAAACGATATGCTTCTAGTTATAGATTAACCAAAAGATATACTGATTATCAGATTGATTACGAGATAGACGGTCCTCAACATGATTACTACCAAAGGGGTTATATGAGCAAACGAATCATGCAGCTAACCAAGGCAAAAGGTTTAAAACTGGTTGGAATGGATGCCTATGGTAACTTGTTTTATGAGACCCATAACCGGCAAGTATACATATATGACCACGAATATGATACTTTAGTTTCACTCGGAAAGATGGGCATTTGATACTCAGTAATCAGCAAAATAAATATGGCAAATTAGTAATAGAATTGAAGTTGCTTCCAATTTAGTGAGCTCCTCTTAGTGTTTAAAGCAGGACAAGCCCGAGGGGTATCCCTTGGGCTTGCAAACAGCAAGATAGCACAAGAAATTTGAAGATGGTAGATTAGTACCATAATCGGCAGTTTGTCTAAGTTTAGATTTAAAGCGCGGATCCTATGCAAAACCCTTGAGTTGCGGGTCGATGAGGCAAAGGCACGAGACAATATTTCATTGGAAGCAACGGAAGCTGGTCGCCCTTTGTGGAATTTACTGTTTCTGCATGGAAAAGGAAATCGAATAGTTTGTCTCCTCATTTTCCTCTGGCCAAAGCATTCCCGTTGATGTCGTGTCTATATACCCGGAATATTGAATCTCACAGGTGATATTGACGCCGTATGCAGAAAAGGAAAAGTCTTCGAAGGGCGCGTTGGAGATAGCTTTCACAATGTTATTTGCTTCATCTGAGAATAGGCTGCTGCCTTTCTGTGCTCTGACAAAAGCAAGTATGGATAGGATCATCTCGTTTTGATAGCAGAGTTTCGATGTCTTTGATTGTCATTCAGGCATTCCCCCTTTTATTTGTACTGTCAGGTTACACTATCGAGACGCTTTACAGTCAAGCAAAGTAGCAGGAATTACCCGTAATTTTTTCATAATATCATGTCAGAGCAGTTCTGTGGCATATAAAAGCTAGCGCTTTATAATCTGATGCGCTTCGGCGGCCCGAGTGTCAACGCCGATTTGAAATTGCAGACTGTCAGGTTTTTCGGACAAAGAGCTATGAAATTCTAGAGAGATTATAATCTAAATTGCGGCTCGACGGTAAATATGAACTTCATGTAATGTTTATGATGGATATGTAGAAAATGCACTTAATTTGATGAGGCTATAAACCGGAATTTGTGGAGACCATGTTTGACGCGTTCTGTCATAGATTCATGAATCGGAGCGGGTTATTTACCAGCCGTAGTTGTGTCCTCCCATGTGCACCAATATCGGGAGCCATCTCGCTCACGGTTTAACAGGTCATTATCCACAAGTTCCCTCCGCAGTATAAAGTGGTCGCCAAAGGTATGCCATCGGTTGCATATCTCGTTGACCTGCTGCTCTGAATAGATACAGTTCAACTCAAATTTTCCAGCGAGATATTCAAGCACCGCTAATCTTGGTTTCTGCTTGCTGGGCAACTGTGTTATTCTTCCTGCGTCGTCAAGAAATGGGGTAATTTTTATTTTCTTCTTCACGTCGAATTCCTTTCAATCCAAATCTCCGTTTTCATACTTCTCAACCCAGATTTCATAAAGCGTATGAATATCGTCTGCAAATTCTTGTGCGCTTTGAGTTTCCATTTTCTTCAATTCTTCCAGAACAACAAAGGAAAACGATGTAATGCCATAGTCGTCAAACTCCTTGCGCATTGCCGGTTCGGGGACAGACTTTATGCTGACTGCAAACTCAAATCTGTTTTGTGCTCCTTTCAGATATGTGGTTGAGCGTATCCATCTGCGCTGATTTTCGTTACATAAGATACAGTAAACGCCGCCAATAACGGTTCTGTTTCTATAATGATTCATCAAATCTTTTCTTTTAGCGGTATCCATCCATTACACCTCTTCGCGTTAGAAATTGTTATTATCATTCGATATGATAGTACTACACCATGCGTGTGTGCACAATCAACGCTCCGTAGACTTGATCGAACTCCTATGTATAAATCCCGATTTATCGAGAGAATCGAGTATAATCTAAGTGTTTTGAGCTTCGCAGTTTGTTTACACTATGCGAAGAAGGCTCATGCTGATTGTTTATATAACGGGAGGGCACCTTTTGAGTGAATTGCAATATAAAAATCTTGATATTTGTCATGCAGAGGGGCTATCAAATATTTGGGCAGATGCAGATGTTATTAGGTACACAAACATGAAGCTTCCATGTACTTTGGAGGATATTGAAAACAGAATCGAGATATTTAGGCCTTTAGATGTTTTTGTAGTAATCCAAAGCGGAGAACTCATTGGAGAAGTCAAGAACAGTGCAGAATGTGAACGCCCAAAATCTGCAGATTATGCGGCCAGGCCTCTGGCGGCCTGACGATATGTGGC
>Ga0183099_1000498_pt1 | contig 28625 bp, 28 predicted proteins | sample Biomet1_FD_127788 | JGI IMG/M metagenome (GOLD analysis project Ga0183099, IMG submission 127788) | Microbial communities from bioreactor (seeded with anoxic lake sediment) at LBNL, California, USA - Biofuel metagenome 1 | ecosystem: Engineered > Bioreactor > Anaerobic > Unclassified ...
GGAAAAAGATTCGGATTTGTTTGATTTGGTGGACCTGAACGGGATTGAACCGTCGACCTCCGCGTTGCGAACGCGGCGCTCTCCCAAATGGTCCGCAAAGCGGGCCCTTTTTCTCACTCCCAAAATCAGCACTTTTTATGCTGGGAAGCGCCCTTAAGCTTATGAGAGTTTCATCACAGGCTCCTGCACGGAAGACTTTGCGTGTTCGTTCTTGACCCGCTGTACCTTAACAAAATCGTCGGCTGAAATGATTGCCTCATGATGGTTCCTGATCAGAACCTGCGCCAATTCTCCCTCGTTCTTAAACTGAGCGCCGCAAACGCTCAGAGTCTTCTGTAGCAAAACGGAACCAGTATATTTCTCATTAGAGAGAAGTTTTGAAATTGCTTCACGGTTCCATTTTGACTTGCCTGTTGGAGAGGGGATACCCTGTTTCTGCAACGCTGCCGCAATTTTGCCCATACTGTCTCCACTAAGATAACGCTTGAAAATCCAACGGACAATTTTTGCCTGTGTTTCATTAACTGCAAGTTCACCGTTAGATATGGTATCATAGCCGTAGCAAGTGCGATTGGCTATTTTACAGTCGCCTTTTTGAAAAGACTTACGAAGTCCTTCAGTAATCTGAGCCGATTTATCAATATAGGCTGTCATAGTAAAACCGTCCTTTCTAAATTTGGAAACAAAAAAGGCACGATAGTACTTTGCAGCTATCGTGCCTCGCATTAATTTATTCTATTTTTGTGTGAGTTCGAATACACACTTCAACTGAATTTTCAATGCCATTTGAGTTCCTGAAAAGCCTGAAAACCAGCTTGAATAAAGGATAAGTTGACAAGTATCATTATCGAAAACTTGTCAACCTATCTTGGTGCCGATGGTGGGACTCGAACCCACGCTGTTCCCCAATAAAATAGAGAACGTAACTAAGACTTTATTTCACGCTGTTGCAAAATGTTTTAACGCAAATTTTGACCGTATCAAACTGATTGTACTTCAATTGTTGTATGCTTTTAGCACGCCGGACTCTGACTTCGTCTGTGAGGGTTCGAATCCTTCACCCGCTGCCAACAATAATCAGCCGAAAAACCTTGATTTTTAAATGGTTTGACGGCTGATTATTTTTTGCTTTCAGATTCTATTCGCGCGTTAAAATGCGTTCCTGCGGTTAAAGCATCTCACCCCCTACCCAATCAGGGTAAGGGCGAGATGCTTTATTCTTTTTGAGTTTTCTTCTCAAATCCGAGTTAAGTCAGTATTTGACAGCTTGCCCGCCCCACGTTGATTGTTTTTTCAACTTTTTGCCGCCGCGATCTTCCCTTCTCCAACCATAGATAGCACTCCTTGCTCCGGAGCAGGCTGGTGTACCAATCACCCACGCCACCCACGGTCTTGCATATGCCGGAAACGCCGATTCGCATATTGAAGCAGCAGTCAGACCACTATTGGAATAGATCCGGGCAGAATTCTGTGAGGGAAGACTACAGATCCGCGCGGTACTGACAGGTTTCTCCATAGATGAATTTGGTGGGAATAATACAGATCCGGGGCCTTGCCTGCGGCCGGGTGGCCAACTCGAACAGCTGGCGGCTGATGGCGGGAATATCCTGCTGAATAGTTGTAAGCTGCTGGATAAAATACGATGAGGATATTCCGTCATAACCGATGACCGACAGATCGGCGGGAATCTGCAGGTGCAACGCCTGCGCCCGTAGGATTAGTCCGTGGGCGACCATATCATTCGCGCAGATAACCGCTGTGGGCGGATCCGGCAGCGCGATGAAGTAGTTCATCGCCTGCACTCCCGCCTCAATATTGACCTGTGGCGCCATATCAAAAATATACTCTTTCCGCACAGGCAACCCCCGCTTCTCTAACCCGGTGCAGTAGCCCTGTAGCCGGTCCCCGATGGAGAGCAGTCCCGGAGCCATTCCCGCAAAGGCGATGCGCCGGTGATTCAGGTTGTACAGGTAGTGAACTGCCTTCTGCACACTCTCAGCATTGTCCGAGTCCACCATCGGGTATGTGCCTAAACCGGATCGGTCGAACATTACCAGCGGCGGCTTGGTTCGCGTGGTGTTGGCAATCATGTCAAAGCCTTCGGTTAGAATGATTCCCGCCACGCGGATGGACAGACAGTAGTCGAGATACTCTTTCTCACGTTTCACTTGGTTGGCGGTGCTGCAGATGAGCATCGTGTACTTTTCTTCAAAAGCGATCTGGTTCATAGTCTGGATCAGGGAGATATAAAAGGGATTGGACATGTCATAGATGAAGATCGCCACAGAATTGGAGGTCCCAGAGAACAGGTTCTTGACTGTTTGGTTGGGGACATAGTGCTGCTCCGCGATGATCTGCTGAACGCGGCTACGGATTTCCGGAGAGGTAACCTCATAGCTGGCCACTGCTAAGATAAAACTTGCAACAAGTTACACAGCGACCTGTTTCTGTCCGGAGCGGCACTCACCGTCCGGAAGACCGCGGACTTAAGCCGATTTCAATTTGAATTTAAGGATTACAGGAGGCCTCAATATGACTGACAGAACGAAAATGCTGCGTGAAAAGCTGTTCGAGTATGAACCCAGAATCTGCCCCGAACGATGTGTGCTTTTCACCGAGTCTATGAAAAAGAGCGAAGGCCTGCCGATTGCTCTGCGCCGTTCACAGGCGTTTTACGACGTTTTGGATCAGATGACGGTCTACGTCAACCCAGGTGAACTGATCGTCGGCAATCAAGCCCAGTGGCCAAAGTCCTCCCCCATTTATCCGGAGTATTCCACGCAGTGGCTACGTGAGGAACTGGTGAACGGAAAGCCCTACTTCCCGGATCAGCGGCCCGGCGACAGATTCTATATAGGAAAGTCTGATGTGGATCAGATCATGGAGTGCGTGGACTACTGGGAAGGCAAGTCTCTTTACGAAAGCCTCCGCAAGACGTTGCCCAGTTATATCAACGAGGCGTGGGATACTAACGTGATCGATGATACGTGGGTTTCAGCCGCCGGTCTGGGAAACGAGGTTGTGGATTATGACCTGGTGGTCAAGAAGGGTCTGCGGAACGTGATGGAGCGGATTGAAAGGCGGCTTGCAGAACTGGATCTCAAGGAGCCGGGCAACGTGAAGAAGCGCTGGTTCTTGCAAGCGGCTCTGCAGGGTAATCAGGCTGTGGTTAATTTCGCCAGCCGCATTGCCTCCGAGTGCGCCCGTCAGGCGGAGATCTGCGCCAATCCCAAGCGCAAGGCGGAGCTGGAAGATCTGGCGGACATCTGCCACAATGTGCCGCTGAATCCCGCCCGCACCTTCCATGAGGCGGTGCAGGCCATCTATCTCATTCTGCTGGCAGTACATCTGGAGTCGAACGGTCACGCCATTTCTCTCGGCCGCTTCGATCAATACACCTATCCCCTTTATAAAAAGGATATTGAAGCTGGCCGCATCACACGTGAGCAGGCTCTGGAAATCGTGGAGGCCATGTTCATCAAGTGCAACGAGCTGAACAAGCTGCGCTCTTGGCCCGACACGGAGTTCTTTATCGGCTATCAGATGTTCATTAACATCGCGGTCGGCGGTCAGACGCCCGACCACAGGGACGCCGTCAACGAAGTTTCCCACCTGTGCGTGGAAGCCTGTGAAAATGTGAAGTTGTTTACGCCCTCCGTCTCCGTCAAGTACTTCGACGGCACCAGCGATGACTTCCTGCTCAAGGCTCTGGACGCTATGCAGAAGCATCAGGGCGGCCAGCCTGCCTTCTACAACGACAAGGCATTCATGCGCACTCTGCGGGACATGGGCATCACCGACGAAGAGGATCTGGTCAACTGGGTCCCCGACGGCTGCATCGAGGCATCCATCCCCGGCAAGTGGGACTTTGCCGCAAAGGGACCCTGGCTGAACGTGGAAAAGGTGCTGGATATCACCATGCATGATGGCCTCGATCAGAAAACCGGCTACCGGTTTGCCACCCCGCCGCGCCCCTTCCGTGCGTGCAAGAACATGGATGAGGTGTTTGAAAACTACATCAAGCAGCTGCGCTACTTCATGGATCTCCAACCCGAGTGCGAAGAGATCAACGATCTGCTCCACTGCGCCATGGATATCAACGCGTTCCGCTCCTCTCTGGTGGCGGACTGCATCGGCCGCGGGCTGGATTTGGTCGAGGGCGGCTCGCTCTACTCCGCCGACGGTGGCCCCACGGCCGGCTCCATCAGTACCGGCGACGCGCTGGCCGGCATCGACTACACCGTGTTCGGCAAAAAGTTGCTGTCCATGGATCAGCTGCTCCACGCCTGCGACACCAACTTCGAGGATGAAACGACAACACCCACCGGCACGGAGATTCGCGCCATCCTGCTGAACAAGGCTCCCAAGTACGGTAACGACGATGACGGGGCTGACAAGTGGGCCGTGGCAGTCGAGGAGTACATCGGCCATACGTACCGCCACGAGTTCAAGAGTTCCAAGTACGGCGCCGGCCCCATTCCCTGCTGCTATTCCTACAGCCAGAGCCCCGTCACCGGCAACATCGCCTTCGGACGCAGCATCTGCGCCACCCCCGACGGCCGCCGCAGCGGCGACCCTGTCAACAACGGCGTCTCTCCGGCAAACGGCTCGGAGAAAAACGGCGCCACTGCCGCGGCCAATTCCGTGGCAAAGCTGCCCACCATCTGGATTCAGAAGGGCGCCATCTTTAACATGAGACTAGTAAAGTCCGCACTGGATTCCGCGGAGAAGAAGCACAGAGTCGTGGATATGATGCGGGTATTCTTTGACAACTACGGCGAGCAGATGCAGTTCAACGTGGTCGGAAACGACGTATACCGCAAAGCGCAGCAGCACCCGGAGGAGTACCGCGACCTGATGGTTCGCGTGTCCGGCTACAGCGCCCTGTTTACCACACTTGCACCGGATGTACAGGCGGACGTCATCAACCGCAACGAGCTGGAGCTCTGATCAAAGCAATGCAGCGCAACCGACGCGGCAAGACAACTGCGGCGACGGCCGAAAACAGGAGAAAACACATGGAAAAAGCGAACGTATTCAATATTGAACGTGGCAGTTCGGAGGACGGACCCGGTATTCGGACAGTGGTGTTCCTGAAGGGCTGCAGTCTGCGCTGCCGGTGGTGCGCAAATCCGGAATCCCAGTCGATGCGGCCGGAAATTCTGTATATTGCCAATGTTTGCGTACACTGCGGCGCCTGCGAGGAAATTTGTCCGACCCATTCTATTTCGCTGCGCGATGGGTTCGGATATATTTCTGACGCGGACAGCTGCACGCTGTGCGGCGCTTGCATCGACCGCTGCTATGCCGACGCCCGCAGACTGCAGGGACGGGAGTACACCTCTCAGGAACTGGCGGATGAGTTGCTGAAAGACGCCCAGTATTTCCGAAAGTCCGGCGGCGGCGTGACGTTCAGCGGCGGAGAGCCGCTGCTCCACGCGGAGTTTCTCTGTGAAACCACAGCGCTTCTGAAGCGCGAGAGCATTTCCTGTCTCGTGGAAACCTGCGGTTTTGCGCCGCAGGAGAATCTACGGCGGGTGGCCGACTGCGTGGATGCCTTTTTCTACGACTTCAAGCACGCAGATTCCGAGATCCACCGACAGCTGACCGGACAGAGCAACGAGCTGATTTTGAAAAATCTGGAGTGGCTGGAGCAGAATTTTACCGGAAGTCTTTCTATACGGTACCCCTATATCCCCGGCTGCAACGATTCCAAAGAGGCGGTCTGCGCATTTTTCGAATATATCCGCAGCTTTCAAAACGTAAAAGAAATTGTATTCCTTCCCTATCACCGTCTGGGCCTGCCCAAGTACGTGGGGCTAGGCCGCATATACGCCATGGGAGACATGAAATCGCTGAAACGGGAAGCACTCAATCCAATTCTAGACTGGGCCGAAGCGTATGGCCTGAGCGTGAAAATTCAATGACATACGGGAGGCTTTGTTCATGAAACACATGGTCGCATTCGACTGCGGCAATTCCTCTTTCCGTGTAGTACTTGGAACCTATGACGATTCCAAAATCACCATGGAGGTTGTTTCACAAACACCGAATGATATGGTATGCGTCCAGGGACGGTACTTTTGGGACTTTCTAGCCATCTTCCAGTCTCTGAAGCGGGGACTGCAGGAGGCCATCCGCCGGGCCGGACACGTGGATTCCATCGGAATCTGTACCTGGGGCGTGGACTTCGGATTGTATGACTCCGGTGGCTTCCTGTTGGGGAATCCGCTGTCCTACCGCAATTCCTTCGGTGCTGAATATCTGCGGGGGATTCCGCCACAGGTTCAGCAGCAGATGTATTTCGACACCGGAATCCTCTGTGACAAGATCAATTCGGTCAATATGCTGTCCGCCATGAAAGCGCAGATGCCGGGGATCATAAACGCTACGGAAAAACTGCTGATGGTTCCCGATATTCTCAATTACATGTTTACCGGAAAGATGATAAACGAACCCAGCGAGTTGTCCACCACGCAGCTGATGGATTCCCGCACCGGAAAAATCAGCCCGGCGATGTGCCAGCGATTCGACATTCCGGAATCCTATTTCTCCCCCATTGGAAAGCACGGCGAGGCCATCGGCATGCTGCTACCGGAGATTCGGGAGGAGTTGGGGATCAGCTACGACATTCCGGTGATCTGCGTTCCCTCCCACGACACGGCTGCGGCGGTGTTCGGAATTCCGGCGCAGGAGGAGCAGTTCCTGTTCCTCAGTTCCGGCACCTGGTCGCTGATTGGAACAGAGCTGTCCGCGCCGATCGTGAGCGAGCAGGCGATGGCGGGCAATCTCACCAACGAGGTGGGCGCATTCGGAAAGATCACCCTGCTGCGGAACAACGCGGGAATGTTCATCAACCAGTGCCTGAAGCCGGAGTACACCCGTGAGACCGGCAAAAACATCGGCTGGATGGAATTCAGCGCGCTTGGGCAGGCGTATCAGGGCGACATTCCGCTGATCAACGTCAACGATGAGCGGTTCTTCAAGATGGGCCACATGACACGGGAGATCCGCTCGGCGCTGAAGCAGAGCGGTCAGGTGAAGGATGACGCCTCCTGGCCCGCCATCGTACGCACATATCAGGCTTCGCTGGCCTGCAGCTACGCAGCGGTGGTAGCCCCACTTGAGAAGCTGACAGGTCAAACCTACCCCTGCCTTTATGTGGTGGGCGGCGGTTCCCAGAACGTTCTCCAGAATCAGATGACGGCGGATCTGCTGAACAAGGAAGTCGTTGTCTGCAGCAAGGAGAGCACCTCACTGGGTAATCTGGCGATGCAGATCTCCTATTTCGAAGCAGAAAAGTCTGTGCAGGACATTCGGAACATTCTGGCCAGCAGTATCGACATGAAGCGGTATCAGCCGGAGCATGACTGCTCGGAACTGTTTGCACGGTACCAGGCAATGTTCGCCTGAGAACGGAAATTGGAAGGAAGGGGTAGAGCAGTGAGCGAAAACATCCTGGAAATGAAGCACATCTGTAAAAGCTTTTTCGGCAATCAGGTGCTGAATGATATTTCCTTTGAACTGAAACGGGGCGAAGCCCATGTTCTGCTGGGTGAAAACGGCGCGGGGAAATCCACGCTGATCAAGATCCTGTCCGGTGCATATGCCTGCGACTCCGGCGAGATCATTCTGGATGACCAGGAGATGGGCGGGATGACGCCTGTCAAAAGTATTCAGGCCGGCATCAGCGTGATTTATCAGGAGCTGAACATGGTTCCCGACATGACAATCTATGAGAATGTCTTTATTGGCAAGGAATTCAGCAAGGGCGTTGTCTTCGATCGTAAGCGCCAGATCGAGGAGACGAAAAAGTATCTGGATATCATCGGCCTAAATGTGGATCCCCGAGTCCCAGTGCGGGAACTAAGCATTGCCCAACAGCAGATGGTGGAGATCGCAAAAGCAATCTCCAATAACGCCAAGGTACTGGTGTTGGATGAGCCGACGGCATCCATCACCAGCAAAGAGGTCGAGATCCTGTTCGGCATCATCCGGGATCTGAAGGCAAAGGGTCTGGGTATTATCTACATTTCCCACCGGCTGTCTGAGCTGTTTGAGATCGGCGACCGCGTATCCGTTCTGCGTGACGGCTCACTAATCGGCACGAAGTATCTGTCTGAGGTGGACGAAGCTGAACTTACCCGCATGATGGTCGGTCGCGATGTCAGCTTTGACAAGGTGCACAATCCAAGCTGCACCGACGAGGTCGTCCTGGATGTCCAGCATCTGAACTACCGCACACAGGTAAAGAACGTCTCCTTCCAGCTGCACAAGGGCGAGATCCTCGGCTTTTCTGGACTGGTCGGCGCCGGCCGCACCGAGGTGGCAAAGTGCATCATCGGCGACTACCGCCATACCGGTGAGGTCCTTTACCACGGAAAGCCGCTGCCCTCGGACATTTGCAAGACCGCCAAGATGGGTGTTGTGTATCTAAGCGAGGACCGCAAGGACGAGGGCCTGGTGCTGATGCACTCTCTATCGGACAACATTGCGCTGCCAAATCTGGACAAGCTGGCGCAGCCCCTGATGAATCGCGTACGAAACGAAAAGATTTCCTCCGAATATATTCAGAAGCTGCGGATCAAGGCGTATTCCGCCCGCATGGAGGCAAACAGCCTCTCCGGCGGAAATCAGCAGAAAGTCGTCATTTCCAAGTGGCTTTATTCAGACGCGGACATCTATATTTTCGACGAGCCGACCCGTGGCATCGACGTGGGCGCCCGTGATGAGATCTATGAAATTATGCTGGAGCTGACCAGACAGGGAGCCAGCATTATCATGATCTCCTCCGATCTGGTGGAGATCATCAAAATGTGCGACCGGATCGCAGTGATGAAAGAGGGAGAAATTTCCGTAATTCTGAAGAATGACGATATCATTACACAGGAAAAGATCCTGTCGTACGCTTTCTGATAAGGGGAGGATAGCAAGATGGAAAAACAGCAGACACTTCAAAAGAAAAGGATCGATTTGTCTTCCTGGGCAATCTATATCGGTGCGGTGTTGATTCTGATTGGATTTTCCGTGGCCTGCGCGGCGGCAGGAAAGAACTTCCTGACCATCAGCAATATTCAGAACATTATTTCCCAGTCCAGCTGCGTGGCCGTGGTTTCTATCGGCGCGTCACTGGTCATTCTGACCGGCGGCATTGACCTGTCGTCTGGTTCCATCATCGGCTTTGTCGGCATTTTCTGCGGCATGCTGATCATGAAGGGCGTTCCCCTGCCGATTGCATTTTTGATCGGCGTTCTGTGCGGCGCTCTGCTGGGCCTGATCAACGGTGCGCTGGTCAGCTACGGCAAGGTGCCCGCCTTCATCGCCACGCTGGGCATGATGAATGTGGCCCGCGGCCTCGCGTATCTGGTCAACGGCGGCAAGTCCATTTCCGGCTTTCCGATTCCCCTGAGCATGTTCATGGGCACCAAGCTCTTTGGCAGCATGCCCATCTCCATCCTCTATGTCTTTATTCTCTATGCGATCATGTACTTTGTAGTCACCTATACCAAGTTCGGCCGCAGAGTCTACGCTCTGGGCGGCAACGTGAAGGCCGCCAGACTCTCCGGCATCCGGGTACACCGTCTGGAGATCTCCGTGTATGTGCTGGCGGGTGCATTCTCCGCCATTGCCGGATTCATGCTGCTTTCCCGTCTGTTCTACGCAGATCCCAACACCGGTTCCGGCTATGAGATGAACGCCATTGCCTCCACGGTTATCGGTGGCATCTCCTTGTCCGGCGGCAAAGGCAAAATCCTCAACACACTGGTCGGCGCTCTGATTCTGGGTATGTTGACCTGCGGCCTGCAGATCCTCAACATCTCCGTGCATTGGCAGACCATCATCACCGGTGTCGTGATCGTAGCTGCTGTGTTTATCGACAAGTCCAAGGAACGCAGGGCTGAATAATCGTAATTAACGTCGAAAGGCGTTAGTAATAAAATTTGGAGGTAAGAACATGGAAAAGGTCAAAAAGGTCTCTGCACTGCTTCTGTCTCTTGCACTGGTATTCGGTCTCACCGCTTGCGGCTCCAAGCCTGCTGCCAGCTCCGGCTCTGCTTCTGCTTCTGCTTCTGCTTCTGCTTCTGCATCGGCATCTGCATCCGGTTCCGCTGCTGCCGGCGACTATTCCGGCAAGACGATCGGCTTTTGCGGCATGACCATGAACAACGAGTATCACATCGTTGTGGCCAACGCTGTCAAGGCTGAGGCTGAGGCAAAGGGTGTGAACGTCGAGATTCAGGCAGGCTCCGAGCACGCCAGCGTCGAAGAGCAGGTCGCCATTCTGGAGAACTACATCTCCGAGGGCGTGGACGGCATCATTCTGGTTCCCGCTTCCTCCGATGGCCTGTACAATGCTCTGAAGGAATGCAAGGACGCAGGTATTCCGGTCATCATTCTGGACACCGATATCTCTCAGGAGACCCGCAATGCGCTGGACTGGGATATGCCTTATTACGGCACCAACAACTACAACGGCGCAATGCTCGCCGGTCAGTATGTTGCTAAGAACTATTCATCTGGTACCAAAACTGCAATCCTGACCGGCGTTCAGGGGCAGACCAACGCAGTTGACCGTTACGAGGGCTTTATCGAGGGCGTCGGTGGCGAGAACTATCTGGACATCGTTGCTACCCAGACTGCAAACTGGGAAGTTGATCAGGGCTACACCGCTACTCAGAACATTCTGACCTCCAATCCCGATCTTCAGCTGATCTTCTGCTGCAACGACGGTATGGCTTACGGTGCACTGAGCGCAGTCAAGGAAGCCGGACTCGAGGGCAAGGTTGACATCATTGGTTACGACGGTCAGAGTCAGGCTCTGCAGAATGTCAAGGACGGCTCATTTGTTCTGGATATTGCACAGCATCCTGCCGACATGGGCAAGCTGGGCGTTGACAACATGCTGGTCTACTTCGACGGCAGCGAGCCCGAGAAAACCATCGATACCGGAACCGGCGTCATCGACACGGAGAACGTTCAGGCATACATGGACGACTACATGCAGTACGTCGCCAACTAACGCAAACGAAAGCAAAAAAGGGGATACAATTTATGGACTATCGGAAACTCATTGTTGAAAGCGGCCTGCGGATGTCCGGTTCTGGCCTGACAGTGGAAACATGGGGCAACATCAGCGCCCGTGATCCCGAAACCGGCCTTGTTTACCTGACTCCCAGTGCAATGAAGTACGACACCATCCAGCTGGAAGATGTCGTGGTGTGCGATCTGGACGGGAATATCGTCAGTGGAACGCGTAAGCCCACCATTGAGACAAATATGCATCTCGGTGTGTATCGAGCCCGCCCGGATGTTAACGCCGTCATCCACACCCACCCGACCTACTCAATGGTATACTCCTGCCAGGGAAAGGACATTCCATTGGTCATTGACGAGGCTGTTCAGGCAATGGGCGACATCTGCCACACCACGCCGTACTGCCTGCCCGGCTCTCAGGAGCTGGCGGACGCATGCGTCGCGGCACTGGGTAAAAAGTCCAACTCCTGCCTGATACGTTCCCACGGCGCTGTCTGCGTGAGCGACACCATGGACGGTGCGTTCAAGGTCTGCACCGTTCTGGAAATGACTGCGCAGATCGTGTACATGGTCGAAGCCACCGGTGGGAAGCCCATTCCCATCTCCGCCGAGAACATGGCAATCGCGCAGGATTTCGTCAAGAATCATTACGGACAAGGCAAGGCATAACACAGCCGCGTCCCTAATATCGCTTATCCGTTGAAAACGGACCGGCGCAGCATATGACTGACAAAAAACCCGTCCAGGGATTGATTTCCCTGGGCGGGTTTGCCTTACATGTTGTATGCCAATGGGAGGTGCAAGCTAGGCCTCGACGCGGAAATATTTTAAACAGTCTTACACTCACGTTTCTGTAAGATGCGCTGTCAGCAGCTCCAGCTCCAGATTTTTTACAGTAGCACGGTTAAGAAAATGTTCAATTTTCTCGACCTGCTCCAATTCATTGTCCGAATGGTTTAGCACACATAAAAACCGGTGAAGCACTTCGTGACGATAAAGCAGATAATTGCCTGCCTCCTGTCCTTTGTCCGTCAGATAAATATCTCCGTACTTTTCCGCCTGGATAAGTCCGAACTGTCCCAGTTGCTGTACCATTTTCGTAACCGAAGAGGCTTTGACATGCAGCATTTTAGACAGATCGCTTACCCGGACGGATTCATTCTGCCGTGTCAGGCGCGAAATCATTTCCAGATAATCCTCCATGGCGGTGGTCAGTTCGCCGTCGGCATTGAGCGCATACCCCTTCATCGTATAAAATCCGTCTGATTGACTCATTTCTTGCACCTCTTTATAGCCATGCCAATACTGGTAACCATTTATGGTATCGTGCATAACCTATTGATAGAAAGTTTCCTTATCCTAAATTATTCGAAGGGTGTATAGGTTATGAATCAACAAATTTGTTTGAATGATATAAAGCCCGGCCAGCATGCAACTGTGAGCACGCTGCAATCCACAGGCAGCATGCGGCGCCGCCTATTGGATATTGGTCTGATTGAAAATACAGATGTGGAGTGTCTGGGCAGAAGTCCGGGTGGTGACCCCACAGCTTTTCTGATCCGTGGGGCCGTGATTGCAATCCGTTCCGAAGATTGCCGGAATATCTTGATTCACGCATTGTAATTTGGAGGTATCGGAATGGGCCTTACAAACAGCTCCATGGGAATCAAAGCCGTTGATTCCGGATTGGTCATTCAAAAGCAGACGCCAAGCGACAAGGTAGTAGCTCTGGCCGGAAATCCGAATGTAGGCAAGAGCACGGTCTTCAACGGGCTGACCGGCATGAATCAGCACACGGGCAACTGGCCTGGAAAGACCGTCACCAATGCCCAGGGGTACTGCAAAACCAAAAAGAAATCCTATGTGATGGTGGATATTCCCGGTACTTATTCTCTGATGGCCCATTCTGCCGAGGAGGAGGTTGCGCGCAACTTTGTTTGTTTTGGAGAGCCGGACGCGGTGGTCGTGGTCTGCGACGCCACGTGTCTGGAGCGCAACCTCAACCTTGTTTTGCAGACGATTGAGATTTTACCGAGGGTCGTTGTATGCGTCAACCTGATGGATGAGGCAAAGCGGAAAAATATCCGAATCGATCTGCCCCTGATTGCAAAGAGATTGGGCGTGCCGGTCGTCGGAGCTGTCGCAAGGAAAAAGAAAAGCCTGTCCGACCTGATGGGAGCGCTTGACCGCGTTACGGATGGAAGCGGTCAAGCAACGCCTCTGTCTGTACGCTATCCGGAAATCATAGAAGCCGCAATTTCCAAAATTCAACCGTTTCTTATGCGGAAAGCCTGCGGAAAGCTGAACAGCCGGTGGCTCAGCTTAAAGCTTTTGGATCAGGATGAATCTCTTATCCGTGAAATTAACGCTTATCTCGGAGAAGCGTTTCTACAGGATGAGGACTTAAAAGATGCGATTACACAGGCTAAAATTCAGCTGACCGAGCAGGGAATTGACGCGGATCGTTTAAAGGACTTGGTCGTATCTGCCCTGGTAAAAAGCGCGGAGGATGTATGCCGAGGCGCCATTACCTACGAAAAGCACAATTACGCTGCCGCAGACCGCAGATTGGATCAGATTCTTACCAGCAAGTTGACCGGATACCCAGTGATGCTGATTCTGCTGGCTTTGGTGTTCTGGCTGACCATTACGGGCGCCAATTACCCCTCACAGCTGATATCAAACGGCCTTTTCTGGGTGCAGGACCGGCTGACGGACTTTTTCCACTATATTCATGCACCCGATTGGCTTCATGGAATGCTCGTTCTTGGTGTTTACCGGGTTTTGGCCTGGGTAGTTTCCGTGATGCTTCCACCGATGGCCATCTTCTTCCCGCTGTTTACCCTATTGGAGGATGCCGGATATCTTCCGCGTGTGGCCTATAACCTTGATAAGCCGTTTAAATGCTGCTGCGCCTGCGGGAAACAGGCGCTTTGCATGTGCATGGGTTTTGGGTGCAACGCTGCGGGTATTATTGGGTGCCGGATCATTGACTCCCCGCGGGAGCGGCTGCTGGCCATTCTGACGAATAACTTTGTACCCTGTAACGGCCGCTTCCCCACTCTGATTGCAATTCTCACCATGTTTTTTGTAGGAACCGCGGGCGGAGCGTTTACCTCGTTCCTTTCTGCGGTGCTGCTGACAGCGGTGATTGTTTTCGGGGTTGGAGTTACCTTTGCGGTCACAAAACTGCTTTCCAAAACCTTGCTGAAAGGGATACCGTCTTCCTTTACGCTGGAGTTGCCGCCATACAGAAAGCCGCAGATCGGCAAGGTAATCGTCCGTTCCATCCTTGACAGGACGTTGTTCGTGCTGGGCAGGGCAATCAGCGTTGCGGCTCCCGCAGGTCTGGTTATTTGGCTCATGGCAAATATCATGGTTGGCGATTCCAGCGTCCTGAATCACTGCGCAGCTTTCTTGGACCCCTTTGCGCGGTTGATGGGGCTGGACGGCGTTATTCTGATTGCTTTTATTCTGGGGTTTCCCGCCAATGAAATTGTTATTCCCATTATTATTATGGCGTACATGGCACAGGGCAGTATTCTTGAACTTGACAGTCTTGCTCAAATGAAAGAATTGTTTGTATCAAATGGCTGGACCTGGGTCACAGCAATCAGCATCATGCTTTTCTCTCTTATGCACTGGCCCTGTTCCACCACATTGCTGACCATAAAAAAAGAAACGGGAAGCTGGAAGTGGACGGCTCTCGCGGCGGTGATACCGACGTCAATCGGTATCGTCTCGTGCATTTTATTTGCCACCGCAGCCAGCATGATGGGATAAATTGCACTTCTTCATTATTATAATTCGAGCCAAACATTCCGACTTTAATAGAAAGCCATGGTATAAGGAAAAACGGATTACCATTCATAAAAGCAGAGTAATTATCCTTGGGCAGCCAGAATTATCAAGGTTGAGGTAGTGCGGGAAAGTCAAAAGGCGGATTTGTTCTGGCACGGTTAGGTGTAGTTTGTTTCAGTTATCAGCAAATTGTCAGCAACGTCTGACGTTTTCAATCAAGTCTGTGATTTACTTCTCGTATTTCTCGGCAAAACAAACCCGCTTTAACCCTAGTAAATTGGCGCTGCCAGCGATCGTGATACCGAAGAACAGTACCTCCACAGGCAGGCCCATATAATCAACGATTGTCCCGTTGCACAACGTGCTTCCAGTACAGAGAATCAGGTCTGCGAAGGAATGAATAATCTCGTCTTTCTTGTGGGTTCCATCCTCCACCTCAACCCCATATCGCCGCTGCCCGATATTCCCCGGATTCAGATCAAGCACCCGGACCTCATATTCGCTTTCGGACAGCATTTCAAGAAGAGCGGGCTGATAGCCGATCAGCGCAATCCGCCTGACGTGCGGATAATTTTCCCGAAGAAACGCCAGCATGTCCACCGCGCATTGTTCCGGTCCGTCCGTTCGACAGTGCACGGTTCCGCTGCATAGTCCCACGGAGTTCATCACTGCATTCAAGGTTGCAATAAAAATTCCGCAGTTATGAGAGTTGTGGGTAATTTCCATTTGCAAAATCTCAGCAAGCGTTCCGCTGAATGCAGTCGGAGAGTCTGTAAAAGCCTGTCCTCGATAGCCGCGGTACTTTGCTTCAATCATGACATCCTTTCCGGTAATAATCGGGAAGTCCTTCCGTACCGTTTCTCCAATTGCCTCTTGCGGCGTCAAAGCGCGGCAGAACACTGTTACGGTGTCATCTTCAATATGATACTGTTTCAGGACCTGTGAAAATCTGATTTTTAGCGTTTCATAAAGTTCTTCCCTCGTCACTGCAATCCCTCCGATTTTTTAGTAGTAATCCCGAGAAAATCAAGGACCTCTAAACCCCATTGGGCACTGTATAATTCATTGCTTTTTACAATACCGCAAAGGCGCCCATCAATCAATACGCCAATCCGATCAGCCAGACGCTCAGCTTCCGCAAAATCATGGGTCACAAAAATGAGCGAGCAGCAAAAATCTTCCCGTATTTTCTGAATCATATCATACATGTTGCGTTTTGTAACCGGGTCCAGCGCGGAAAACGGTTCGTCCAGCAGCAGCAAAGATGGCCGCATGATCAGCGCGCGTGCCAAAGCAACACGTTGCTGCTCTCCGCCGCTGAGTGTTCCAGGATACTGATCGAGAATATGCTCAATTTCAAACTGCGCGGCTATCTCCTTCACTCTGGCCTGTATTTCCGCCTTTGGGACTCCCTGAATTTTAGGTCCGTAAGCAATGTTTGAAAATGCCGTCATATGCGGAAATAGACTATAATCCTGATAAAGGTACCCAATGTGCCGCCGGAATACCGGAATCTCACACATCGGGGTTCCCCCGTAAAGGACTTTTCCATGATCCGGTTGATAGAATCCGGCAACCGCTTCCAGAAGCAATGTTTTTCCGGAGCCTGTTTTTCCGATAATCGAAAAGATCTCATTTTGCTGAAGCGAGAAATTGATATGCTCCAGCAAAAAGTTGCCGCGTCTGACTGAAAGATCCTGTATCTCCAAAAGGCAGCCCGTATTATGATTCATATCGACTCAGCTTCCTGTTCGCTTTGGCGAGGTGGTTTGCGATTCCAAGCGAGACGGCGGAAATAAGCAGTAAAATGAATGCGCTGGCCAGCGCACCGCCCAGATTGTTGGTGCTGACATCCAGATAAATGCTGGCGGGCAGCGTCTCTGTTTTCATGCGGGTAACGCCCACCAGCATCAGTGTCGCCCCAAATTCCCCCAAGGCTCTCGACCATACCAAAATAAACGCACTGATCAGGGTGTTCTTACATAGGGGCAGGAGGATGGTGAAAAAGCATTTTCCCTGGGTGGCGCCAAGCAGCCCCGCCACCCGCTCTAATTTTTGATCGACCCCGCGAAATGCTGTTGATGTCAGCTTCACAGCAAACGGCAGATTGACAACCAATTGCGCCAGGACGATACCACTGCTGTTGAAGACCACCGGAAAGCCCGCACTCTTTAAAGCCTTTCCCAAAGGTGAGGAAAACAGAATCAGCATGCTCAGCCCCAATACAATATTGGGCAGCGACATCGTCAGTTCCAGAAGAATCTCAATGGCTTCCCGGCAGAAGAATCTGGTTTTGGTCAAGACATATGAAACTGCAATCGACAGCAGGAAGCAAAGTATGCTGGATATGCACGCACTTTTGATGCTTAAATATACCGCAAACAGCGTTTCGGGCTGATGCAGGCATTCCGGGAGACTACGTATCCCCCGGAATGCGATTACGGCAATATTTCCTCCGATAAAAAGAATCGTCAGGAGTGTGAGAAGCATACAGGCGGATTGGAAAATGTTATGTTCTCGCCGGTTCATCCTGCCAATTCATAGCCATGGGCAGTCCATATCTGGTTGGCTGCATCAGAACCGAGGAATGTGCTGAATGCGTCCGCAGCCGCGCTGTTTGTGGAAAAAGAGAGTCTTGCCGCCGGAACCGTTTTTACATAGCTGTCCAAGTCCTTCGTCTCACAGATTTCCACACCGTCCGCATTGCAGTTCTCCTTCCAGATGATTGCCGCATCTGCCTCACCCAGCCCTACAACCGTTGCCAGTTGGGGAGCCGTAGTCGTAGTCGCGCCAAGCGTAACGGTATCGGAGACTCCGAAATCAGAAAATACCTTTTTTGCAATCTTTCCAATCGGTGTGGATTCCGGATCTCCAATTACGGTCACAACATCGCTTTTGCCCAGATCTGCAATGCCGGTAATTCCTTTTGGATTTCCCTTGGCAACTGCCAGGACGGGAATGTGTTTTACAAGGTCTACACTGCCGGATACATCCTCTTTAACAGGCTTTACCTCATCCGCAGAACCGGCAATAAAGAAGTCCCCTTCTTTGGATTCTGTAATCTGTGTTTGGATCTGCGCCGCGTTTGCGTAAGTAACATTCATTTGACACCCAGTTTCCTTTTGAAATGCATCTGCAATTTCCTGAAAAGGCTGCTGCATCCCCGCGCCGCAGTAAATCAGGAGCAACTGACCGCTAAGATCCGGTGTAGTCGATGAGGAACCCACTGCTTCACCAGATGCAGCAGAGGCCGTAGCATTGCTGGAGACGCTGCCGGAGGAATCCTGCCCCTGCCCTCCGCAAGCAGCAAGTGAGAGTATCATTGAGAACGCAAGGACTGTTACTAAAATCTTTTTCATCGGTTTCTCTCCCTTATGAATAATTTGGTAAGTCGTCAGGATAACAATAGCACAATCGTTATTCTCAGTCAAGAATAATGATTGTGCTATTGTATAGTCTAGTGATCATGAGTCATGAACTTGAAATTTGAGACAGAGCTATTGCTTCATTGACTCATATTGATATAATTTGCTATAATATAAATACTATATTGCTAATTTATAAAACATATCTCAACAGAATGCTGCATCTGTGGTATCATAGCTGTCAATCATGGGAAAAGGCTTGCCGGCATCGATTTACAACACCCACATGACCTATCTGATACCGCACTTGCTTTCTCTTACTGCAAATATGAGAAGAGGTAAAAATAGCAATATGTCGGATTTAATTTATGAGGTAAAAAATCATTTGGCCCGCATTACGCTAAACCGCCCGGAGCATCTCAATTGTTTTAGTGAGGAGATGATTCAACTCTGGGCAAACGCACTGGAGGACATCCGGGACCGGGATGATATTTATGTTGTTCTTTTATCGGGAAACGGAAAGGCGTTTTGCGCCGGCGGAGATGTAAAAGCCATGGCGACCGGGAACGGCTTCTTTGAAAGCGATGAGGATATTACTTCCACCGCGCTTGCCAGAAAGAACTCCCTTTGGGATGGGATTCAGCGTATCCCGCTGATTCTGGAGGAAATCGACAAACCGGTTATCGCGAAGGTTCACGGCGCAGCTGTGGGCGCGGGGTTGGATATGGCTCTGATGTGTGATATCCGCATCGCTTCGGAAAGCGCCTCGCTTTCCGAAAGCTATTTCAACGCAGGAATCGTGCCCGGTGACGGCGGTGCTTACTTTTTGCCTCGTCTTGTGGGGCGAGACAAGGCACTCGATTTATTTTTAACGACGCGGGTGCTAAAAGGCCCTGAAGCAGAAAGAATCGGCCTTGTCACACACGTTGTACCCGATGACCAGCTGGATGATTATGTGGAACGATATGTCCAAAAACTACTGGATGCGCCCCAGCAGGCCATGCGCCTGACGAAACGTGCGATTGATCAGAGTGCACAAAGTACGCTGCGCGCTTCGCTGGATTTGGTGTCTTCTTTTATGGGAATCGTGACTGAGCTGGATGATTACCGTATACGGACGGCTGCTCTGGTAGAACGTTTAAATAAAAAGTCTAAGGAAAAATAACGAAACATGCTTGATCCGATATAAAGGGTCTGAATCCTGTGAACTGACCTCCAATCGTTAGATTTTTTGGTCTAACTTTTGGGGGTCAGTTCAGTTTAAAGCGGGCCTTTATTCTGTTTATGTTGCGCGTATTGGAATTCGAGGTTATAAAATTATTCTAATACCTCCAGCATCCTCATCAGCATCACTGCCGCCTCGGCTCTGGTTACAGTTTGATTCGTGCAAAAGAATCCGTCATTGCCCTGAATAATACCCAGTATCCTCAGTTCCTCGACATAGCCCAGATCCTCGGCGGGAATATCACTTTGATCCAGAAACGCCACCGTGTCCGCGGAAATATCTGCCGGTTCAATTTCAGTCGCTTTTGCCAGCATTACTGCAAATTGAAGACGGTTCAGCTGTGCTTCCCCATAGCACTGGCTCTGCGCGGCAATTCTGAGAGCGGTTTTTTCCTGCAGTTGTTCTCTTGCCCATTCAGGAACAAGATTCCAATCGATGCTGTTTTCGGTTGTTTCGGTGCTACTTTCCCCATTGAGACAATTCATCAGACGGCTCGCCATCAGTATGCCTCCCATACCCGAAATCTTGCCGTCAGGATTGAAACCGCCATCGGGGTATCCGTTTATAAGTCCCCAGCAATATGCCGAGTTGATTTGTGCTCTGGCCCAGTGTTGATCTGCATCGTTGAAGCAGGAGCCGCTCTGTTCATTCTGCTTCATGCGCTGCTGATACTGAGTATTCGCCTGGTCAGAGATCTGAAGCTTATTCCTGACCTGAAGCTTCGCCTGCTCCCGTTCGGCCGCACTTACTTCTGTCTGCTGACAGCTTTGGTCCTTCAAACGATCTCTGGTTTGATCCTGCGTTTGATCCTGCGTTTGATCCTGCGTTTGATCCTGCGTCTGATCCTGCGCCTGATCCTGCGCCTGGCTCTGCGCCTGGCTCTGCGCCTGGCTCTGCGCCATAGTTCCGGAACCGACCGCAAATGCCGGTATGGACATTCCGCAGAGAAGAATTAGCGTTGTCAAGAAGGTCATTATTTTTTTCATAATTTCACCTCATATTCGATGTTGATGGAAGGGTTACTTACCGCTTTTTCCGTTTTCTGAGGATGTCCCAGAGGAAAAATCGTTTCCACTCGTTGGAGTCCCGTTTTCTGTAGCAGAGGAGATTTGGCTGCCGCCCCCATCATCCTGAACTGTTTCTCGATCTCCGGATTGGGTGCCGGTCGTTTGTCCCTTGTTTGGACTGGAAACTGACGCATCTCCTCCTTGTAGCTGATTCTGCGTTTGTTCCTCTGGAGCCTGAGTCTGCTGCTGCCCAGTGCCTACACTCTGATTCTGCGCCTGCTGCCCGGTATCCGGACTCCGACTTTGAATCTGCTGTTTTGTTTCCGAACCCTGGTTCTGAACCTGATTTTGTATTCCACTATCGTTAGGGCCCTGATTTTGTTCTTGTTCACCGGATCCCTGGTTCTGATTTTGCGCGCCGCTCCGGTTCTGTTCTTGCTCTCCTTTTGCATATGCGGCCTGTACTTGCTGCGCAGCGCTGCGGATCTTCTGGAGTATTTCGGCATCCTTTCCATTTTCCAAGCCGCTGCCGGACCGCGTCAACAATTCGTTTGCCTTGGTGATAATGTCGGTCATTTTGGCATTTTTATAGTCTTCTATGGCAATGCTTGGATCAAGCGTCTGCAAAATCATGATCAGTCTTAGTTTACCCGGAGAGATTCCCGCGTCTTGCGCCTGTTTTCTAAACTGAAGATCCGTGCAATCAGAATACACAATGGCGGAAATCCCCCCTGCACTCAGCGTTGAATTGGCTGCGGAGTCACCGCTGCTCTGCAATTGGGCGGCCGCTTTCTCCCTGTTCGATTCGGCCGTGACCGCTATAACGGTCGATCCGTCTCCTGCAATGAATCCCTGTTTCATGGCGTTGTGTACCAGTGTGCCTACTGCATCTACTACCGACAGATTCACATATTGATTGTCTCTTAACAGACTGAACCCGTCTTCGTTATACGCCAATATGCTTACCACTCTGCCAAAAGCGTTTATTCCGAGTTCAACGCTTGGGTTAATATCCAGGCATAAATAATTGACCGGCGTATGGTAATAAGCTCTACCGCACAGAGTCAGGATCAGACAAACAGCAACCGCTGAAACGGCAGTCAGGGCGTTATTGAACACAAACTTTTTTCTTCTGAATTTGGGTCCGGAATCAGCAGCTTTCTTTTGGCGTTCCGCACTTGAAAAAGCCGTGCGGACATAGCTTCCTGTCTTTATCTTCAGCTCTTCTTCCGCTTTTACTTTGCCCATGTATTCTGAAAAGGAATTCATAACTCATCATCACCAACTTTCTTTTTCAGCTGCGCTTTTGCGCGGCGGAGTATGGAATAAACCGTATTTATGTTCTTTTGCATAATTTCTGCGATTTCCGGAATGGTCCGATTTTCATAATAATGTAGATATACGACTTCCTTCTGATCGGAAGGAAGCTCAAGAACCGTTTTGATCAGTTCCTGCTGCTCAGGATCTTCATAAGGAATTTCCATTTCCTCTATACTGACAACTCGTCTGTGCCAGAAGCTTTTGCGGTAATCTTTACACTTGTTGAACGCAACCCGGCACAGCCATGCTTTCTGATGGTCTTCGCTTTCAAAAGACGTGTAATTCAGGAAGAATTTAAGGAATACCTCCTGAAACACATCCTCCACATCCGTGCTGTTTCTTAAATAAAGGAAACAGATACGTCGAACCATGTCCGCATGTTTTTCAATTGCCGCCGAGATGTAATCGTCGGTACCAAACGATTGACTCAACTGTATTCCCTCCTTCCTGCCCTAAATACGATCTAAAAAGATAAATCCGTTTATCGTGTATGATTTTTTTATCGGCATAACAAGAGGATTTCAAAGATGTAACCAATCTTATAAATAATGGAAGAAACGGCTCTAACAAAGGCTGTTTCTTCCATTTAAATTATATTCTGAATAATTTCGTGAATGACGGAAGGCGCTGCAACATCGGCAATCAGTATTTCATACCAACGGATTAATTAAAACTCAAATTGAAATTTTGTGCCTTCATTCAATTTGCTTGTGACAGATACCCCGATATGATGTCGGTCGGCAACTTGCTTGGCTATTGCAAGGCCCAGACCTGAACCGCTTTTATTTTCCTCGGACACTACTTTGTAAAACCGATCGAAAATATGAGGCAGATCCGCTTCAGTGATTCCATTACCCCGGTCGCTGATCGACACGATCCTGCTATTCAGAGAAACCCCTATTTCACTGCCCGCGGGCGAAAACTTAACGGCGTTGTCCAGCACGATCAGGAACATCTGTCTCAGACGGCCATAGTCTCCGACCACCGTCAAAGAATCCGTATCGAATTCCTGTCGGATTTCGATATTCTTCTCCCGGGCCAGATGTCCGGCACTCCGTACGGCGTCGCTCAAAATATCGCAAAGGTTCAACTCCCGCTTGTCAATTTTAAAGTCGGCGTTTTGAAGCTTGGACAAATCCAGAAGATCGCTGATCAGCCGTTGAAGATAGAGGCTCTCACGCAGCATCTGACTGTGGTAGCTCTTAACCTGCTCGGGTTCTGTTACTACCCCGTCGCATAACGCTTCCAGAGATCCCCGGATCACCGTAACAGGCGTTCTAAGCTCGTGGGATATATTTGCTACAAAATCGCGGCGGAGCTTCTCCAGCTGATCACTTTCCCTCTTTGCAATCAGAAGTCTTTCGCTGAGAATGTCAATGGCCCCCGCAAGCTCGCCGATTTCATCCTTTTGCTGTATGCCGGTTTTGGCCGTATAATCTCCTTCAGCTAGTAAAAGTGTAGAACTTTTCATTTTATTGAGAGGCTTCGTAAAGGTGTAAGCAAAAAAAGCGGATAGGATCACGGATAGACCAAGTGCGGCCAGGATACTGACCGCCAGAATTTTTACGCCCTGCGCAGTGGCATCACTGATTCCTTTAACAGGAGAATGAAGGAGGACAGCTCCGATAATCTGCCCACCTACTTCAATCGGTGTTCCCACCGTCAGCGTCGGAATATCTAAAAGGCTGCTGAAACCCTCACTGAATGTGGTTCTTCCGGTGAATACCTCCTTTACGACCTTATCGGCATCCGACGGTAAATCGGCGTAATTGTAATTTTGACCCGACATCTGGCTATTCGTGATCAGATTGAGATTTTCGTCCACAATCCAAACGTCGCTCATAGCAATATCGTCAATAAACCTCAAATAAGCCCCATAGCCCCCCATCCCGTTTCCCATCATGCCTTTGCCGATACCTGCACTTGAGCCCATATAATCGGACAGTGCACTGGCAATGGAGACGGCACGCGTTTCCAGATCATTTTTATGTTCCTTTATCGTCTGGGCCCGGAACAGGGTAATGAATATAACTCCAATCACAACGGTAAACAAAAACAAGGCGGCTGCAAAGTATAACGTCAGCTTACGTGAGATTTTACTCTTCATCAGATTTTACCTCAAATTTATAGCCGACACCCCATATGGTGCTGATATCCCAGCTTTCGTGCGGATACTCGTCCAACTTTGCACGCAGGCGCTTGATATGCGAATCTACCGTGCGGGTATCTCCGAAATAATCATAGCCCCAAAGGCTGTTTAAGAGATTGTCACGGGAGAAAACCTTGTTTCTGTTCGTGGCAAGCGTCCATAGGATTTCCGTTTCTTTCTTTGTAAGCAATACATTCTTGCTATCAATGGCAACGATATATTCATCAAGGTTGATTGCCAGGTTCGAAAAAGAAAAAGTTTGGCTGATTTTTGCGTCTTCACGGGCAATTCGCCGCAGAACAGCGCGTATCCGGGCCATAACTTCACCAGGTGAAAAAGGCTTTACGATGTAATCGTCCGCGCCGATATCGAGTCCCATGATCCTCTCAAAATCTTCTCCCCGCGCCGTGATCATGATCACCGGTGTGTTCGACTTTTTTCGGATTTCACGGCAAACTTCAAACCCATCCATCTTAGGCATCATTACGTCCAGCAAAACCACTTCGGGATGTACTTTGTGAAATAAATCGAGGGCCTCCTGCCCGTCAAAAGCAACGTAGGGAGTATGCCCTTCTTTTTTTGCGTATTCTTCAAGAATTGATGTAATCTGCCTGTTGTCGTCAGCAATCAGTATGATTGGCATATAATCACTCCCAATGACTTATTCAGTCTGATTATACCATATAAAAAACTGAATGGATGGCAAAAATGTGTCTTTTTTCTTTCCAATGACACGAATTTGGAACTCAGAAGACACATTTTTGCCATTTGTCACGGCTACTCTATAGACAAATGAAAGGAGGTTTTGCCAGTGAAACAAAAACATAAAAGAGCAGGTGTAGTCAGGCTGATTGTTCAGCTCACCGTATTTATCCTTGTGTTCTTAATCGCTGTCAGCAAGTATCTTGCGGAAAAGGGAATATCCATTCCTCTTTTACCCGATGCGTCACTCCATGCAGTGTGTCCGTTTGGCGGGGTAGCAACCATCTATGAATTTATAACGACAGGTACCTTTATCCAAAAAATACACAACTCGTCATTTATTCTGATGGTTCTTGGACTTATTGTGGCAGTTCTTTTCGGCACGATCTTCTGTGGTTATATCTGTCCGTTTGGATCCTTTCAGGAATGGATCGGCAAACTCGGCCGAAAGCTTTTCCCGAAAAAGTACAACCGGATGGTGCCTTCAAAGATCGATCGGATTTTGAGGTATCTCAGATATTTGGTTTTAATTATGGTTCTGTATCAGACAGCCGTTACCGCAAAGCTTGTCTTTCAGTCGGTTGACCCGTATTACGCGCTTTTCAATTTCTTTACGAACGAGGTTGCCGTGTCCGCATACATAGTTCTTGGGGTTATTACTGTACTGTCACTTTTTATCGAACGGCCATGGTGCAAGTACTTTTGCCCATATGGTGCACTGCTGGGTCTGTTCAACTCCATTCGCGTCTTTAAAATCAGGCGCAATAAAGGCACCTGCATCGGCTGCAAGAAATGTGACAGGGTATGTCCAATGAATATCGAAGTGTCCGAAAAAGAGGTTATACGGGATCACCGGTGCATCAGCTGCCACAAATGTTCAAGTGAAATAACCTGCCCGGTAAAGGATACAGTTGTCATTTCCGCTGGAAAGGGTGGTGTGTCTCATGAAAATTAAGCCGCAGGCTGCAATACTCATTGTATTGGCAATTTTCATCTCCGGGATTACGATCACATCCGCCTTTGGAGTCTGGACAACGACTTCATCTAAAGTGCCCGCAAAACTCAAAGATGTGCAGTATTCAGAGGCATATGACCCGTCGGATATCCAAGGCTCCTACACATTTTCCGATATAAGCAGATTATATAACATTCCGATAAATGACCTGGCTGTTGCCTTCAGTGTCGACTTTCAAAAAGAGTCTGATTTCAAGTGCAAAGATCTGGAAAGCATTTACGGTGACTCGCAATATGAAATAGGCACAGCTTCCGTAAAAATGTTTGCGGCCTATTACCTTGGACTTCCGTATAACCCGACAGAGGAAACCTATCTTCCGGATGCGGCGGCAAAAATCCTGACGGATAAAGGCAATATGACACCGGAGCAACGCGACTATTTGGAAAGCCATACGATTCCGGCAATCTAAACGTTAAAGAATTAAAAAATAAAAAACACACTTTTGACATAACATGCCGGCATAATCAGAGCATAGGCAGCAAACAGAAATATATTTTAAGGAGGAAATCAGTATGAAGAATCTAAAGAAAATCGTGGGGCTTGGAGTAGCTGTATTCGTTGTCAGTGCAGCATCTGTTACCGCTCTTGCGGCATCAAACTACAATACCCCGGCGGAAACATTAGCCGGTCTCACCGGAAAGTCTGTTGAAAGCGTTACAACTGAGAAAATTGAAACAGGCGATACTTACGGCGCGCTTGCCAATGAGTATGGATTGCTCGATCAGTTCAAATCGCAAATGCTGGAGCAGAAAAAAGCCTATCTAGATGAACGGGTTGCGGCAGGAACAATGACGCAGGAACAGGCAGACGCAATCATCGCGGCGATGGAAGCGCGTCAGGCTGATTGCGACGGAACCTGCAGCGGCGGGACCGGAGCACGAATGGGGGCTGGCTTCGGCGGCATGAACGGGAATCGCGGCGGAGGTGCCTGTAACGGATTGGGTTGCGGTTCGGGCTGCGGATTGGGATTCAGCACTGGAAGCACTCAGGACTAAACGCTGTATCAAAGAACCCGGGCGGGATTTATTTCCCGCCCGGATTTTTTGCGGAAAATGGCTCCGGATCAGCTTAAGCCAGAAGCGGTTTTGAGAAAAGCAAGCACCACCCCGCTCAAGGAAAAGCGCCTCCCTTCCCGGCGAATCAGGGCCTGCGTCTTCGGTCAAACGTGGTATAATAATATTACTATCGTTCTTGACGAAAGTCCGGAACATTGACCGCTCAGGGGTTCCACCCCGGGCAGTCTTCTTTTGTGCAGTTTTCGCGCCGTCCTCCCAGCTTGTCCATCGGCTCTGCTCAGGCAGAGCCTTTTGCCTTTCTGCGCATGGCCGCCCGCAGATATATGTCCACGATCTCCTGATCGGCGCGCGCCTTATCCTCCTGAGTCATATTGCGGCAGCAGGTGTCCATGATGTAGCAGACGGCTCCGTTGGCTTGTACAACCATTTTGCAGTCGTCCATATTGGGGACAAACGGGAATGTACCGAGCTTTGCCATAATCATCACCTCACCGCAATGTACTAAATGGTAGCCTGTTCTATTCGTGGTTTTCGCACTTATCCGAATATTCGACCTCGAGTCCCGCCGTCGTGAGCTCGTGCATTGCGCGCAGAATCCTTTGGTAGTTCGCCTCTTCGCTCCCACCTACCCTGCCGTCTTCTGCAAGCAGCGGTAAAATGGAGTCAAGGTCATTCTTTTTTGCAAAGTCATTAATCATCCGCAGATATTTATACGCGGTCTGTCCGAATGAGAGGCCTGAGTGAAATTCCGGCAGAATCTCATTGATGGCTGGCGTGGCTATTCGCAGGTGCTGCACCACCAGCAGACGGTCATCGTATACCAGCACCATCAGGTCCACCGCTGGATTCGGGGCAGGTCGAACACCAGACTCATACTGCTTAGTTTTGCGGCTTCCCGCAGTCGCTTGTTCTGCACACGGTTTCCTCCTTTCAATGGGACTTGCAACATTCCCTCCGTGGTGCTAAAATAATTTCAAACTGTTTTTATTGGCGCGATTATGGAATTGACTGACTACTCGCTTGTGGCCTTAGGAAACTATTCGTGCATATCAGGCAGAGGTGGTATCTGAAAAACATGTCCGGTGGATTCAGTTCTGGATACCAACACTAATTTCCTTAGCAGCGCTCATAAAATCTTTTTTCTTTTGATAAAAGATGCCCTCATAATTACCCATCCACATACCAGAGAAACCATTCTTTGTCTGATTTTCCAATGCAGAAGCGCCACCAGCAATTGCGCAATTCTTAGGCGTAACCACTCGGGAGCTTCTGGGGGAACAATCAGAAGCCGAAAAAAACTCACCCCCGCAAAGGAGGGTGAGTCCGGAGATCCATTGGATGCGCGCATTATGGATTTGGCTTTTAGTATATCGCCTGCTCAGAAAAAAGCCCTGATTGAGAAGATGGAATTTCTAATATCCATGTAATAAGTTTCTCTTTGCTCTCCGGGGTGAGCTGCCTGAGCAGCTCCACAATCTTTCTGTCATAATCGGCCTGGACATAATAAACTCCTTTCTCAGCCGCCGACAGCTTTATTCTTGCTCGCATGCTTATATTACCATATTTCGATAAAAGGCACCTGTTAGCTAATTACTGAGGAAGCGTACAATTAAAAGCGCATGGAGATTCTTGCAAGTTTGTAAAAACAGCGCCGCCCTTCCGGGCGCAGGAGGGATTTGTACATGAACAACGAAGAAAAGATTTTAGAAATTCTGGAGCAGCACAGTAAGATGCTGGAGCAGATGAATGACCGGCTGCTGAAAGAGGAAGTGACGCAGGAGAACGTCTTGATTCCCCAGCTTCAGGCTCTGGCTGAGGGTCAGGCAAACCTGCTGGCAACCCTCGCCCCCAAGAACCGTGTGGAGGCGCTGGAGGACGAGATGGCCTTTATGAAATCCGTCATCAAGGCGCTTTCACAGGAAGTTGCGGAGCTGAAGAAAGCACAGTGAAACGAAGCGCCGCCCTTCCGGGCGGCGCTATCCATCGGAGGA